>JAEAMF010000135.1_pt1 | contig 133686 bp, 133 predicted proteins | sample 8958721 | NCBI WGS metagenome assembly JAEAMF01 (sample SAMN16933255, study PRJNA681124) | bioreactor sludge metagenome | isolation source: anaerobic bioreactor treating anionic surfactant - SDBS | place: India: Bengaluru | collected 2019-02-28
GATGACCTCTTGCATGCCATGCAAGCGCTCTCCCAGCTGAGCTATACCCCCAAAATTCTCACTCTTGACAACGCGACTTTTATTCAATCGCGTTGTGCAGAGCCTCGAATTATAGACAGGTTTTTAGCGGTTTTTCAAACGCGTCAGAATTTTTTCGCGACCGAGCAATTCCAGCACCGCATCCACCGACGGCGTGTGGGCCGTGCCCACGGTCAGCACACGCACAGGCATGGCCAGCGCGGGCATCTTCACGCCCTGGGCCTTGAGCACTTCCTTGATGGCGGCGGCGATGGCTTCCTTGGTCCATTCCACGCTCTGCATGGCGGCGGCGAAGGCGTCCAGCACCGGGGTGGCGGCTTCGGTCACATGCTTGGCATAGTCTTCGGCATTGCGTTCCACACCATCCACATAGAAGACCTTGGCCCACTGGGCCAGGTCCACCAGGGTTTCGCAGCGGTCCTTGAACATGGCCACGATGCGCACCAGGCGGTCGTCGGCCTGCAGCACGGCGGCATCCACACCGGCCTTGACCACGAAGGGCGTGACCAGGGCGGCCAGCGCTGCATCATCCATGGCCTTCAGGTGCTGGGCATTGACCCAGCGCAGCTTGGCTTCGTCGAACTGGCCGGCGCTGCGACCCAGGTGGTCCAGGTTGAACCATTCCAGGAACTGGGCGCGGCTGAAGATTTCATCGTCGCCGTGGCTCCAGCCCAGGCGGGCCAGGTAGTTCACCATGGCGTCGGGCAGATAGCCTTCGTCGCGGTACTGGGTCACGGCCTTGGCGCCGTTGCGCTTGCTCATCTTCTCGCCCTGCTCGTTCAGCACGGTGGGCAGGTGGGCGAACACGGGCACGTCGGCGCCCAGGGCTTCGAAGATGTGGATCTGGCGCGGGGTGTTGTTGACGTGGTCGTCGCCGCGGATCACATGGGTGATGCGCATGTCCATGTCATCGACGCAGACGCAGAAGTTGTAGGTGGGCGTGCCATCGGGGCGGGCGATCACCAGATCGTCCAGCTCGGAGTTCTGGAACTCGATATGGCCCTTGCACTTGTCGTCCCAGCCCACCACGCCGTCCTTGGGGGTCTTGAAGCGCAGCACGGGCTTCACGCCTTCGGGGATGGCCGGCAGCACCTTGCCGGGCTCGGGGCGCCAGGTGCCGTCGTAGCGCGGCTTTTCCTTGGCGGCCATCTGCTTCTCGCGCAGGGCGTCCAGCTCTTCCATGCTCATGTAGCAGGGGTAGACATGGCCCTTGGCCTGCAGCGTGGCCAGCACTTCCTTGTAGCGGTCCATGCGCTGCATCTGGTAGAACGGACCTTCGTCATGGTCCAGCTGCAGCCATTGCATGCCTTCGATGATCACGTCCACCGATGCCTGGGTGGAGCGCTCCAGGTCGGTGTCTTCGATGCGCAGCACGAAGTCGCCGCCATTGGCGCGGGCAAAGGCCCAGGGGTACAGGGCCGAGCGGATGTTGCCCAGGTGGATGAAGCCGGTGGGCGAAGGGGCAAAACGGGTACGAATTTTGGTTGTCATTTCAAGGTATCCAGTCCGCGAGAAAGATCGGCCTTCAAGTCATCAAGGTGCTCGAGGCCCACGGAAATGCGAATCAGGCCCTGGCCGATACCGGCGGCCTGGCGCTGCTCTTCGGTCAGGCGGCCGTGCGAGGTGCTGGCCGGGTGGGTGATGGTGGTCTTCACATCGCCCAGGTTGGCGGTGATGGAGCACACCTGGGTGCTGTCCACCACATGGAAGGCGTTGGCGCGCAGTTGCTCGGCGCCCTGCCCGATCACATCGAAGGCGATCACGGCGCCGCCCATGCCGTTTTGCTGGCGCATGGCCAGCGCATGCTGCGGGTGGCTGGCCAGACCGGGGTAGTACACGCGCGCCACCTTGGGGTGGGCTTCCAGCCAGGTGGCCAGCTCCAGCGCCGATGCGCTTTCGGCCTTGACGCGCAGGGCCAGCGTTTCCAGACCCTTCATCACCACCCAGGCGTTGAACGGTGCCAGGTTCAGGCCGCCGCTGCGCAGGAAGGTGCCCATGACCTTGTCCACCAGCGCCACGGTGCCACAGACGGCGCCGGCCATCACGCGGCCCTGGCCGTCCAGGAACTTGGTGCCGGAGTGCACCACCACGTCGGCGCCCAGCTTGGCGGGCTGCTGCAGGATGGGCGTGGCAAAGCTGTTGTCCACGGCCAGCAGTGCGCCGTGGGCGTGGGCGATCTCGGCCAGCGCGGCAATGTCGCACAGGTCGGTCAGCGGGTTGGTGGGCGTTTCGGCAAACAGCATGCGGGTGTTGGGGCGGATGGCCGCCTTCCACTCGTCGATGTTGGTTTGCGACACAAAGCTGGTTTCCACGCCGAAGCGGGCCATTTCGGTGCCCAGCAGCTTGATGGTGGAGCCGAACATGGACTGCGAGCAGATCACGTGGTCGCCCGTCTTCAGCGCCGTCAGCGCCACCAGCAGGATGGCCGACATGCCGGTGGACGTGGCCACAGCGCATTCCGTGCCTTCCAGGGCTGCCAGGCGGCGCTCGAAGCTGGTCACCGTGGGGTTGCTGGTGCGGCTGTAGGTATAGCCTTCTTCCTGGCCGGCAAAGCGGCGCGCCGCCGTCTCGGCGTTGGGCTGCACAAAGCTGCTGGCCAGGTACAGGGCTTCGCTGTGTTCGCCCCACTGGCTGCGTTCCACGGCCTCGCGCACGGCGAGGGTCTCAGGGTGCAATCCCTGGGGCAGGGAGTGATCGGTCACGGTACTTGGTCCTTGCAGGTGGCACCGGCGGTCTCTCCTCCGCCGGTCGCGGCATGCACGCTTCCACACGAAGCGCGCTTGCACCGCATCTCAACAAAACAAAAAAATGAGCTGATTGCGCTGTCGTCACCAGACTTTTCAGCAAGAAACATTGTGAAAGTCTTGGTAATCCAGCGCAATTAGCTCATGTTTCTGAAGCTCTCGCTTCCGGACACAGTGTGCAAGGCGGCGCTGTCGCCCACCTTGCACACCGGGTGCATCAGCTTTCCTGGGCGTTGGGCAGCGACAGGCGGGAAGTGTCTTCCTGCTCCTCTTCGCCGCCGCGGTTGCGGCCTTCGTTCAGCGCCGTCACCTCGGCACTCGAGATGTCGCCGGTGATGTAGACGCCGTCGAAGCACGACGCCTCGAAGCCCTTGACCGCCGGGTTGATCTTGCCCACGGCCTGCTTCATCGCATCCACGTCCTGGTAGATCAGCGCATCGCAGCCGATCACCTGGCGGATCTCTTCCACGGTGCGGTCGCTGGCCACCAGCTCGGAGCGGGTGGGCATGTCGATGCCGTACACATTGGGGTAGCGCACAGGGGGTGCAGCGGAAGCCAGGTAGACCTTGTTGGCGCCGGCGTCGCGTGCCATCTGCACGATTTCCTTGGAGGTGGTCCCGCGCACGATGGAGTCATCCACCAGCAGCACATTGCGGCCCTTGAACTCGCTGCCGATGGCATTGAGCTTCTGGCGCACCGACTTCTTGCGCGCGCCCTGACCCGGCATGATGAAGGTGCGGCCCACGTAGCGGTTCTTCACAAACCCTTCGCGGTAGGGAATGCCCAGCAGCTGCGCCAGCTGCATGGCGCTGGGGCGGCTGGATTCGGGGATCGGGATGATGGCGTCGATCTCGCTGGGCGGCACCGTGGAGATCACGCGCTTGGCCAGCGTCTCGCCCATGTTCAGGCGGGCCTGGTAGACCGAGATGCCGTCGATGGTGGAGTCCGGGCGGGCCAGGTACACGTACTCGAACACGCAGGGGTGCAGCTCGCTCTTGGCGGCGCACTGCTCGCTGTGCAGGGTGCCGTCGTTGCTGATGAACACCGCTTCGCCGGGCGCCACATCGCGCTCGAACTGGTGCAGCGTGCCTTCCAGCGCCACGGATTCGCTGGCCAGCATGCGCGTGCCGTCCGCGCCCTTGCCGATGCACAGGGGGCGGATGCCATAGGGGTCGCGGAAGGCCAGCAGACCGTAGCCGGCGATCAACGCCACCACGGCATACGAGCCCTTGAGACGCAGGTGCACGGCACGCACGGCCTTGAAGATGTCTTCGGTCTTCAGCGGTGCGCCGCTGGAGGCACGGCCGATTTCGTGCGCCAGCACGTTCAGCAGCACTTCCGAGTCGCTCTCGGTGTTGGTGTGGCGGTGGTCGGTCTCGGCCAGCTCGTTGCGCAGCTGCTTGGCGTTGGTGAGGTTGCCGTTGTGCACCATCACGATGCCGAAGGGCGCGTTCACGTAGAAGGGCTGGGCCTCTTCTTCGCTGGAGGCGTTGCCCGCCGTGGGGTAGCGGACCTGGCCCAGGCCCACCGAGCCGGGCAGCGCACGCATGTTGCGGGTGCGGAACACGTCCTTCACCATGCCCTTGGCCTTGTGCATGAAGAACTTGCGTTCCTGCTGCGTGACAATGCCGGCGGCATCCTGCCCGCGGTGCTGCAGCAGCAGCAGGGCGTCATAGATCAGTTGATTCACGGGCGCGGTGCTGACCACGCCGACGATTCCACACATATTGCGTTTCCATCATGGCAGGACTGGGTCCTGCGTGTTTATGCGGGGCGGCTTGCGCTGCCCCGCGACCTTCTCAACTCTTGCTACACCGGGGCCGTCAGGTACTTGCCCAGCTCTTGCGGCAGCGACGGCACCAGCGTGCGCGCCAGATCGGCCAGCTGCGGCCCTGCCCACGACTGGACCCACCAGTCCTGCTGGTGCAGCGGGGTGTTCACCACCACCAGCGTGACCACCAGCACCAGCACCATGCCGCGCAGCACGCCGAACAGCGCGCCCAGTGTGCGGTCGACCGGGCGCAAGCCCACGACCTCGATCAGTTTCTTGGCCAGGGCGCTCAGCAGCCCCCAGGCGAACACCGCCACCACAAAGACGGCGACAAATCCTGCGGCATAGCGCACCGTGGGGTCAAAGCCATCCACGGGCAGCCAGGCACCGACATCGCCTGCGAACAGGCGGGCAATCCAGAAGGCTGCGACCCAGCCCACCAGCGAAAACAATTCATACACCAGACCGCGCCACGCTCCCAGCATCAGGGAGGCGCAGCACACCACCAGCAAAACCGCGTCCAAGGTTGCCATGCGTCGCTATCGGCCCGCCATCAACCGGGCTGCACCGACGCCGGCAGACCCAGTGCCTTGATGCGGGATGCGGCCTTGTCCGCCTCGGCACGGCCGTTGAACGGTCCCACGCGCACACGCGTTACTTTGCCAGCGGCTGCATTCACGGTCTGGGTGTAGGCCTTCAGACCGGCACCGGCCAGCTTCTGGCGCACCTCGTTGGCCTTGTCGACATCGCCGAAGGCGCCGACCTGCACGATGAACTTGCCTTCCTGCTTGGCCGCCGCTTCGGGCTTGACCGCAGCGGTGGATGCAGGGCGCCCTTCGAGCAGCGCACGGGCACGCTCGGCGTCGTCGTCGCGCGATTTCTTGGGTTCGGGCTTGGCCTCGACCTTGGGCTCCGGCTTGTGCTCCACCTTGGGCTCGGGCTTCTTCACCTCGGGTTTGGGCTCGGGCTTGGGTTCCGGCTTTTTCACCTCGGGCTTGGGTTCGGGTTTCGGCTCCGGCTTGGGTTCGGGCTTGGGCACCAGCTGGGGCTGCGGCGGCACCGGCACGGCCGGCGCAAACACTTCCTCGCCCGCTCCCAGGCTGTTTTCCGTGCGCACGGGCGCGGTGGGCTCAGGCGCCGGCGCGGTGGCGCGCGGATTGGCCGCCATGGTCGTGTGCTCGCCGGGCACCACCATCGGGGCGACCTGGTTGCGATCCGGGATTTCGATGGGCACGTCCACCGCGATCGGGCGCGGCTGGGTGTCAAACAGCAGGGGGAAGCCCACCACACCGACCAGCACCAGCACCGCCGCGCCGATCAGGCGGTGGCGCGCACGGCGGCGCAGCGATTCGACGCTGTCCCCCTGTGCATTGCGGGATGAGTGCCGGGAAGATGGCTGTTCTGCCTCTTCTTTCTGGCCGGGCCAGCGGAACTTGAAAAATGCCATGGAGTGCGATGCGTGTGGGCCGTTGGAGGACGTCAGGCTTCCAGGTGCTTGGCGCCCAGTCGGGGAATGCCATGCTGCAGCACACCACCCACCGTATAGAACGAGCCAAAGACCACGATTCTATCAGCCGGCTCCGCCGCAGCGACGGCCGCCTGCAGCGCGGCCTCTGGGTTGGCGTGCAGGCTGGTACTGACTTGCCGCTGGCCGCCGGCCACCATCTGCACCGCATTCCATTTGGCCTGCAGGCTGGCGGCGGTCTCTGCCCGGGGGGTGGGCAGGTCGGTGAAGTACCAGCGGTCGATCAGCGGACCGACCTTGGCCAGCATGGGTGCCAGGTCCTTGTCCGCCATGGCGCCAAAGACCGCATGCGTGGTGGGGAAGTAGCCCATGGCATCCAGGTTGGCGGTCAGCGCCGCCACCGAATGCGGGTTGTGCGCCACGTCCAGCACCAGCGTGGGCTGGCCGGGCACGATCTGGAAGCGCCCCGGCAGCTCGACCATGGCCAGCCCGGTGCGCACCGCCTGGGCGGTGACGGGCAGGCGGTCGCGGATGGCTTCGAACGCCGCCAGCACGCCCGAGGCGTTCATCAGCTGGTTGGCACCGCGCAGCGCCGGATAGGCCAGACCGGCATAGCGGCGGCCACGGCCGGCCCAGCCCCATTGCTGCTTGTCGCCGTCAAAGTTGAAGTCGCGGCCGAAGCGCCACAGCTCGGCACCGATGGCCTGGGCATGGTCCAGCAGGCTTTGCGGCGGCACCGGGTCGCTCACCACCACCGGGCGGCCGGCGCGCATGATGCCGGCCTTTTCACGGCCGATGGTCTCGCGGTCGTTGCCCAGGATAGCGGCGTGGTCGATGTCCACGCTGGTGATGATGGCGCAGTCGGTGTCGATCACGTTGGTGGCATCCAGACGGCCGCCCAGCCCCACTTCCAGGATGGCGACATCCAGCTTGGCCAGGCTGAGCATGCGCAGGATGGCCAGCGTGGTGAATTCAAAATAGGTCAGCAGCACTTCTTCGCCCTGCAGGCGGGCGGCCTCGACGGCGGCGAAGTGCGGCAGAAAGTCGTCGGCCAGCGCGATTTCGCCGTGGATGCGGCAGCGCTCTTCAAAGTGCACCAGGTGGGGCGAGGTGTAGACCCCGGGCCGGTAGCCCGACTGCAGGGCCACGGCTTCCAGCATGGCACAGGTGGAGCCTTTGCCATTGGTGCCGGCCACGGTGATGACCGGGCAGTCGAAGCGCAGCTCCATGCGGCGCGCGACTTCCTGTACGCGCTCCAGGCCCATGGCGATGGATTGGGGGTGAATCTGCTCGCAATGGGCGAGCCACTCGGTCAAGGTGTTCGGGGTGGTGTGCATACGAGGCTTTATTGTCGCCCACCCTCCGTATCCCTGATGATGGAGGGCATGAGTACCACGACCATTCTTTACGGCATTCCCAATTGCGACACCGTCAAAAAGGCCCGGGCCTGGCTGACCGAGCAAGGCATTGCCTACAGTTTTCACGATTTCAAGAAGCAGGGCGTGCCCGCCGACCACCTGCCGCGCTGGCTGCAGGCCGTGGGCTGGGAAAAGCTGGTCAACCGCCAGGGCACCACCTGGCGCAAGCTGGATGCGGCCGTGCAGGCCGCGGTGCAGGACGATGCCAGCGCCACCCGGCTGGTGCTGGACAACGCCAGCGTGATCAAGCGCCCGGTGGTGGAATGGGCAGACGGCCGCACCACCGTGGGCTTCAAGGCGGAAGATTGGGCTGCGGCCCTGGGCCGCTGACCCAGGCACTGCGTCCGTGGCCCCCGCCGTCGGTACCGTGCGGCCGGGGCGCACGGGAACTTTGCGGGCTGCGCCCCACCCTAACGGGGGAAAGGACATGCAGGCAAAGGAGCATGCACATGGGCATGGGTATAGCCCTGTGGGCAGCATAGACCGCCGCCGCCCGGGCGCACAGCAGCCCGGTTGCACACCCTCACACGGGCTTTGCGCAACTTTACCCCGGCCCGGGCAAGCGTTCACACACCGGGTCTAGACTGCAAGGCATGGGACAGCGCAAGCAGCGCCCATGTCAACACGGGGCTGGCGCCCTGCATTGTAGACAGCCAAGGCAGCCGGTCTCCGGAGCGCCGTGGCACACAGATTGGACAAGGAGCATTCCATGAGGATCACACATTGGCTGACTTGGGGCACGCTGGCCGCCGCGGCAGGCCTGGCCTGCGGCACTGCCAACGCCCAGGAACGTGGCCGCGTGCTGCAATCCGTCCCCGTGGTGCAGCAGGTGGGCATACCGCAGCAGGTCTGCGGCGATGAACCCGTCTACCGCGGCCAGCAGACGTCGGGCGCCGGCGCTGTGATCGGCGCGCTGGTGGGCGGCGTCGCCGGCAATGCCCTGGGCACAGGCGGCCACTACGGCCGCCACGGCCAGTACTACGGCTCCAACCGGGGCGCCACCACGGTCATCGGCGCGGTGGCCGGCGGCCTGATCGGCAACCAGGTGGAAGGCATGAACGGCGGCACGCCGGCCTACCAGACGGTGCGCCGCTGCACCAACGAGACGGTGTACGAAAACCGCACCGTGGGCTACGACGTGACCTATGAATATGCCGGCCGCCGCTACACCGCCCGCATGGACCATGATCCCGGCCGCTGGGTGCCGGTGCAGGTACAGCCCCGGGGCAGCTACAGCAGCTCGTCGGTGACCGGCAGCGGCTTTGTCGGCCCCAGCGGCACCTACAGCTCGGCCCCGGCCGGCGTGACGGTGACCGAGAGCATCACCTACGAAGCGCCGCAGTCCAACATCCCCATCGTGGTGGATGTGAATGTGGACCCGCGCTATCCGGGCTACCCCGCCTACCCGCCCTATCCGGGCCGCCCCCAGCCGCGCGGCTACGGTTACGGCTACTGAGGCGCAGGGGCGCAGGCACGGGGCGCGCAGACGCTGCGGCAGCCGCCTTTGCCCCCGCAAAGACCTCCGTCAATCCCCCTGCTCATGCCCCATCCAGCCCCTGCTTTCCGGCAGGGGCTTTTTCTTGTGCGCCCCTTCGCGCCCGTCCAGCGCCACGCTGGCCTAAAATGGTCGGTTTCGACCACCTTTGTCGCACCGCGCGCATTACTCCATGAGCACCGACCAATTCTCCGGCGTCACCCTGACCACCAAGGCCAATGTCTACTTTGACGGCAAATGCGTGAGCCACAGCTTCACCCTGGCCGACGGCACCAAGAAGTCCGTCGGTGTGGTGCTGCCTGCCACGCTGACCTTTGGTACGGCCGCCGCCGAGATCATGGAATGCGTGGGCGGTGCCTGCGAGTACAAGCTGGACGGCAGCGATGAATGGAAGAAGTCCGTGGCGGGCGAGAGCTTCCACATCCCTGCGAACTCCAAATTCGACATCCGTGTGGACGAGGCCTACCACTACATCTGCCACTACGCCTGAGCGCCGGGGGCGGCATCGCGACGCCCCTGCGATCGCCACAGCCGGTCGTTGCACCCGTTTTTGGCCGCTGGCACGCTGAGAGCCCCGGGCTCGCCGCGCGCACCAGCAGCTGTCTTTTGATTGAGAAGCACACCATGGAAACCATCCTGCAAAACGTTCCCGTCGGCCAGAAGGTCGGCATTGCCTTCTCCGGTGGCCTGGACACCTCGGCCGCCCTGCGCTGGATGAAGAACAAGGGCGCCCTGCCCTACGCCTACACCGCCAACCTGGGCCAGCCCGACGAAGAGGATTACGACGCCATCCCCCGCAAGGCGATGGAATACGGCGCCGAAAAGGCCCGCCTGATCGACTGCCGCACCCAGCTGGCCAACGAAGGCATTGCCGCCATCCAGGCCGGCGCCTTCCACATCAGCACCGGTGGCATCACCTACTTCAACACCACCCCGCTGGGCCGTGCCGTGACCGGCACCATGCTGGTGGCCGCCATGAAGGAAGACGACGTCAACATCTGGGGTGACGGTTCGACTTTCAAGGGCAATGACATCGAGCGTTTCTACCGCTACGGTCTGCTGACCAACCCGGCGCTGAAGATCTACAAGCCCTGGCTGGACAACGCCTTCATCAACGAGCTGGGCGGCCGCACCGAAATGTCGGAATTCCTGATCAAGGAAGGCTTCGGCTACAAGATGTCGGTCGAAAAGGCCTACTCCACCGACTCCAACATGCTGGGCGCCACTCACGAAGCCAAGGATCTGGAGCAGCTGAGCAGCGGCATCCGCATCGTGAACCCCATCATGGGCGTGGCGTTCTGGAAACCCGAAGTCGAAGTGAAGGCCGAGGAAGTGTCGGTCACCTTCGAAGAAGGCCGCCCCGTGGCCCTGAACGGCCAGCGCTTTGACGACCCTGTGGCCCTGTTCCTGGAAGCCAACCGCATCGGCGGGCGCCACGGCCTGGGCATGAGCGACCAGATCGAGAACCGCATCATCGAAGCCAAGAGCCGCGGCATCTACGAAGCCCCCGGCATGGCCCTGCTGCACATTGCCTACGAGCGCCTGGTGACCGGCATCCACAACGAAGACACCATCGAGCAGTACCGTGTGAACGGCCTGAAGCTGGGCCGCCTGCTGTACCAGGGCCGCTGGTTCGACCCCCAGGCCATCATGCTGCGCGAAGCCGCACAGCGCTGGGTGGCCCGTGCCATCACCGGCACCGTGACGCTGGAGCTGCGCCGCGGCAATGACTACTCCATCCTGAACACCGAATCCTCCAACCTGACCTACGCGCCCGAGCGCCTGTCGATGGAGAAGGTGGAAGACGCGCCGTTCAGCCCGGTGGACCGCATCGGCCAGCTGACCATGCGCAACCTGGACCTGATCGACACCCGCGACAAGCTGGCCATCTACGCCAAGGCCGGCCTGCTGAGCGTGAGCAGCACCAGCGCCCTGCCCCAGCTGGGCGGCGACAAGAAGTAAGTTCTGCCAGCCCTGGTCAAAAAAATCAGGGTTTACACGGAAGCCGCTGCCCCTGCAGCGGCTTTTTTTATGAGCAGTCAATGCCTGTGCAGCCTTGATCTCCCACAGGTTTGTCGTTGAAATGCCGTAAAACCGTACACAGGCCGCTACCAAAACGAAGAGTTACCCTGTGCACCCTTGCAGCGGCTACAGTGGCAACCAACGTAATTGCGCAAAGGAGCGCTGATGTCCCGTTCTACCCGCCGCTGGAGCCAACCGGCCCTGTTCATCCTGGCCGCTGCCCTGGCAGCCCCTGCTTTTGCCGCCGATCCGGCCCCTGCCGCTGCGCCCGCCCCGGCCGACGCTGCTGCACCGCAACAGCAACAGCAGCAAGCCCCCAAGCCCAATCCCGCCGCGGAAAAGGCACTGGGTCAACGCTTCCAGTCCATCTTTGCTGCCTTCGAAGGCAAGGCCGCCCTGCCGGACAGCAAGAGCTTCTCCGAAGAGTTCAACAAGCAGGTCACGCCCGAGCAGATGAAGGAAGTGCTGCAACAGGTGCACCAGAGCGTGGGCGCCTGCCGCGTGGCCGCCCAGATGCGCGTGCCCACCTCCTACGCCTCCGGCTACCTGCTGCAGTGCGACAAGGCTTTTGTGCCCATGGACATCGCCGTGGAAGAAAAAGCCCCTTACCGCATCCACAGCCTGCTTATCCGCCCCGGCTACTGGAAGAAGTAAGCCGCGCGCACGCTGCACGCCCGGGGCGTGCAGCCGCAGCCCCCCGAAGCCGCCTGGCCGTGCCGGCGGCTTTTTTCATGGGCCCATGGGCGATGGCTCCGGGCTGCCGGCTCGGTATTCCGCCCAGCATTGGGTCCAGCATTTCGCCCGGCATTCGCTCCACCTGTTTCTCTGGTTCGTTTTCGCGCGAAAGTGTGCGTTTTGGCACATACACACGGGCCCTGCGCGGTCGACACTGCAGCCATGCATGGAGGCCTCCCACGCATGTTGACCACCAGAACCGGAGAATCCTTATGCCATCCCCTCGCACCATCCTGACCCTGTCCCTGCTGGCCTGTGCTGCCGGCACCGCCTTTGCCGGCGGCCCTGCCGGTGAAGGCAGCGACTGGCCGCCACTGCCCCAGGGCGGCACGCCGCTGAGCCGCGCCCAGGTGCAGGCCGACACCCAGGCCGCACGCGACCATGGAACCCTGGCCATGCAGGGCGATCAGATGTACATCGCCCCCAGCGCAGCCAGCCACCTGGACCGCGCCACGGTGCGCGCCGAAGCGGCCCAGGCGCTGCGCGCCGGCCTGATCCCCAGCGGCGATGCCAGCACCTCGGTCCACTGACCCCGTGCCGACTGCGCAGGCCGTGCAGCCCACGGCCTGCGCCACCGGCACGCCTTTGAGTCCATTCAGATCTTTCAGGTCTTTGCTTGCCTGCGCGCCCACGGCACGCGGGCTGGTCCCCATGCAGCCTTCGACCCCACGCTCCGGACTGGCCTTGCAGTCCATCGAACTGTTCCGCGGCCTCAGTCCCGCCTGCCTGCAGCACATTGCCAACCGCTGCGCATGGTGGGTGCTGGAGCCCCATACCCAGCTGCTGCAGAACCAGCAGGTGGCGTTTGTCTGCTCCGGCAGCCTGCGCATTGCCACCTATTCCGCCAATGGCAAGGAGGTATCGTTCAGCGAACGCGGTGCGGGGTCGCACATCGGGGATATTGCCGTGCTGGAAGGCCATACCAGCACGGCCTTCGGCACCACGCTGGAGCCCACGGTGCTGGCCACGCTGGACCGCGATGCCTTCACGGAACTGCTGCACCAGGAGCCCTTGCTGGCCCACCGGGTGATCCATTCGCTCACCGCCCGCATCCGGCGCCTGAGCGAGCGGGTGGTGCAGCTGAGCACCCTGGGCGTGCCCGCCCGCCTGCATGCCGAGCTGCTGCGCCTGTGCGAGGCTGCCGGTAGCGATGCGCAGGGGCAGGCCCACCTGCAGCCCCTGCCTTCGCACGCCATTCTGGCCAGCATGATCGGCGCCAATCGCGAACAGGTGACCCGCGCCCTGAATGCGCTGGCCAAACAAGGCCTGGTGCGCAAGACCGGGGCACACAGCCTGAGCGTGCTGGATGTGGCCGCGCTGCGCCGCCGGGTGATGGCCGGCGAATAAGGCTGCCGGCCCGGCCCCGGCAGAACACCGGGCCAGGCCCGTTGGGTTGCATTCAGGTCAGGTGCATGCCCCGCACACGGCGCGGCAGCCTGGAGACCAGGAGAGCTGGAAAGGGCCCGCGCTTACACCACCACCGGCTCGGGTTCCAGCCGGATGCCGAAGCGTTCGTAGACGCTGGTCTGGATGGCGCTGGCCAGGGTCATCACCTCGCCGCCGGTCACGTTGACGCCGCCGGTGCCGCGGTTGACCAGCACCAGGGCCTGCTTGTCGTACACGCCGGCATGGCCCAGGGACTTGCCCTTCCAGCCGCAGGCATCGATCATCCAGCCGGCCGCCAGCTTGATGCTGCCGTCGTCCATGGGGTAGTGCACGATCTTGGGCTCGCGCGCCAGGATGTCGCGGCACTGGTCTTCGCTGACCGTGGGGTTCTTGAAGAAGCTGCCGGCGTTGCCGATGACGGCCGGATCGGGCAGCTTGGCACGGCGGATGGCGCAGACCCAGTCGAAGATCTGCTGCGCCGTGGGCTGTTCCACCCCTTCTTCCTGCTGGCGGCGCTGCAGGTCCAGGTAGCTCAGCTCGGGCTTCCAGGGCTTGGGCAGGGCCAGGCGCACGGTGGTGATCACGGCGCAGCCCGCCAGCCCCATGCCCAGGCCGTTGCTGCTGGGCGCATGCTTGAAGACCGAGTCGCGGTAGCCGAAGGCGCACTGCCCGGCATCCAGCGAGAACACGGCGCCGCTGCGCAGGTCCACGGCGTCCAGCGAATGGAAGCGGTCCTGCAGCTCGATGCCGTAGGCACCGATGTTCTGCACCGGCGCCGCACCCACGGTGCCAGGCACCAGGGCCAGGTTTTCCAGCCCGGGATAGCCGTGGGCCACGGTCCAGGCCACCACATCGTGCCAGCGCTCGCCGGCGCCGGCTTCCACGATCCAGTGGCGCTCGGTCTCTTCCAGCAGGCGGATGCCCGGGATTTCCACCTTCACCACGACCGCGCGCACCACATCCCCGGTCAGCACGATATTGCTGCCGCCGCCCAGCACAAAACTGCGCCGTCCGCGGTAGACGGGACTGGCGGCAAAATCCTGGACATCGGCCACACTGCGCACACGCACCAGCGTGTCGGCACTGGCCACGATGCCAAAGGTGTTGCAGTCCTGCAGGGGGGTGTTTTTCTCGACTAACATCCCTGCAATTGTCGCACCGCCGCATGCCGCCCATGGCGCCGCCGGCGGATGGCCCCGTGAACCCCATTCAAGGAAAGAGTGACCCCATGCCTTCTTTTGACACCGTGCTGGAAGCCGACTTCGTCGAAGTCAAGAACGCCGTCGAAAACGCCTCCAAGGAAATTGGCACCCGTTTTGACTTCAAAGGCACATCGGCTGCCGTGGAACTGAAAGACAAGGAAATCACCATGTACGGTGATGCCGAGTTCCAGCTGCAACAGGTAGAAGACCTGCTGCGCAACAAGCTCACCAAGCGCAATGTGGACGTGCGCTTCCTGGACATCGAAAAGCCCCAGAAGGTGGGCGGCGACAAGGTCAAGCAGGTCGTCAAGATCAAGAACGGCATCGAGTCGGAGCTGGCCAAGAAGCTGCAGAAGCTGATCAAGGACAGCAAGATGAAGGTGCAGGCCTCCATCCAGGGCGAGAGCGTGCGCATCACCGGCGCCAAGCGCGACGATCTGCAGGCCGCCATGGCGCTGATCCGCAAGGACCTGGCGGACCACCCGCTGTCGTTCAACAACTTCCGCGACTGACACCCCGGTCGCTGACGGCGTCAGCGCCGGGGTGGCTGCCTCAGGGCGGGGCCAGCAACTGCCCAAGCGCTGCCGGCAGTTCCGGGTGGCGCCAGGAAAAGCCCGCTTCCCGGGCGCGCTGCGGCACCAGCCGCTGGCCGCCGAGCACCAGCACCGACATCTCCCCCAGCGCCAGACGCAGCGCCCAGGCCGGCACAGGCAGCAAGGCCGGGCGGCCCAGCGTCCGCGCAAGGATCCGGGTGAATTCGGCATTGCGCACCGCCTGCGGCGCGCAGGCGTTGTAGGGGCCGCTGCAGGTGTCGCTGTGCAGCAGGTGGTCGATGAGGGCCACCTGGTCCTCGATGTGTATCCACGGCATCCACTGCCGGCCGTTGCCCAGCGTGCCCCCCAGCCCCAGCCGGAACGGGGGCAGCAGGCGCGCCAGCACGCCTGCGTGGGGCGCAAGCACGGGTGCCGTGCGCAACAGCACAACCCGCGCACCCCACTGGCGCGCGCGCTCCGCCTCCTGCTCCCACGCCATACACAGGCGGCTGCCGAAGTCCGTACGACCCGGCATGCTGTCTTCGGACAGCCATTGCTCCCCGCCGTCGCCGTACCAGCCCGTGGCAGAGCCCGAGATCAGCACCGGCGGCACCGTGGTCTGGCGCCCCATCCAGTCCACCAGGGTGCGCGTCAGGTCCACGCGGCTGCGCCACAGCAGGTCGCGCCTTGCCGCAGTCCAGCGATGGCTTGCAATGGGGGCGCCTGCCAGGTTGACGACGGCGCCCACTGGCGGTCTGCCATCCAGCGCCTCCAGCCTCGCGACGCCCTGTGCGCCGCTGCACAGCGCCGGCACCTGCTGCGGGTTGCGGCTCCAGACCCATAGCTCATGGCCTTGGCGTTGCCAGTGCCGGCACAGGGCCTGCCCAATCAGGCCGGTGCCGCCAGTCAATAGGATACGCATGGTGTTCTCCTTGGTGAACAGTGGCGAAGACCTTACCAGGGAAGGCGCTGGCCATCGTAGGCCCAGAAGCCGCCGCTGTCTTCGGGTTGCAGGCCGTCCAGCAGCACCAGCAGGTCATGTGCGGCCTCTGCGGGCGGACGCCCGATCTGCGCCCCGCGAAACGGGGCCGACAGGGCCGAGTCCACGGTGCCGGGGTGCAGCGCGGCCAGCACGGCCTGGGGACGCGTGCGGGCGACCTCGATCGATGCGGTCTTGAGCAGCATGTTCAGCGCTGCCTTGGAGGCGCGGTAGCTGTACCAGCCACCCAGCCGGTTGTCGCCGATGCTGCCCACCTTGGCCGACAGCACTGCAAACAGGCTGCGCTCGCCGCGCGCCAGCAGGGGCGCTAAATGGGCCAGCACCAAGGCTGGGCCGATGGTGTTGGTGGCAAAGCTGGCCGCCAGGTGCGCAGCGTTGAGGTCGGCCAGGCGTTTCTCGGGGCCGCCTGTCGGACCGCAGAGCATGCCGGTGGCCAGCACAATCAGGTGCCAGGGCCCGCGATGCGCCAATGCCTGCGCGGCGCTGGCGATGCTGTGCCCGGCGTCCAGGTCGACCGCCGGATCGCTGCGGCGGCTGAGCGCACACACCTCGGCGCAGCGTGGATCGGTGCTCAGCTGCGCAGCCATGGCGCCGCCGATGGCACCGGAGGCTCCGATCACAATGGCACGGTAGGCAGTGGGAAGCGATTGCATGGCAGGCCTCGTGCGTGGGGTTACAGCGCATCCAGCCGCCCGCGCAGCTGACGGGCCTGCCCGCGCAGGGCCTCCTGCTGTTGCGGGGGCATCTTCTGCCACTGGCGGTACACCAGCGTCAGCCGGTGGTTGTCGCGCAAAGCGGTGCTGTGGCGGTCAAAGAAATCCCAGTACAGGGCGTTGAAGGGGCAGGCACGCGGGCCCGTCCTTTGCCGGGGGTCGTAGGCGCAGCCCCGGCAGTAGTCGGTCATGCGCTGCAGGTAGGCAGCCCCGCTGACATAGGGCTTGGTGGCAATCAGGCCGCCATCGGCGCTCTGGCTCATGCCCAGGGTGTTGGGCAGTTCCACCCACTCGAAGGCATCGATGTAGATGCCGAGGTACCAGCGGTGCAGCGCGACCGGATCCAGGCCGGCCAGCAGGGCGAAATTGCCAATCACCATCAGCCGCTGGATGTGGTGGGCATGCGCGGTCTGCAGGGACTGGCGTATGGACAGCTGCAGGCAGCGCATCCCGGTATCGCCCGTCCAGAACCAGCGCGGCAGCGGCAGGTGGTGGCCCAGAGCGTTGCGGTTCTCGTAGCCCGGCATGCATGACCAGTAGATGCCGCGCACGTACTCGCGCCAGCCCAGTATCTGGCGCACAAAGCCCTCCACCGCCGCCAGCGGGGCCAGACCGCCGCGCCAGGCTGCTTCGGCGCGGCGGATCACTTCCAGCGGCTGCAGCATCTTCACATTCAGCGCAAACGAGAGCAGTGAATGGAAGAGGCGTGGCGCCTGGCTGGCCATGGCGTCTTCATAGTCGCCGAAGTGCGGCAGCGCCTGGGCGATGAAGGCTTCCAGGCAAGCCAGCGCCTCGGCGCGGTTCAGCGGCCAGCGCAGGGCTGCGGCCTGTGGCTGGCCCAAGCTGTCCACACCGCAGCGCTGCAGCATTGCCCACAGCCCGCTGTGATCGTGTGTCGGGCGCCAGTCGGGCGGCTGCGGCGGAGTCCCCGGCCAGGGCTTGCGGTTGTCGTGGTCAAAGTTCCACCGCCCGCCTTCGGGCTGGCCGTCGGCATCCAGCAGCAGCCGGTGGCGGCGGCGCATGTGGCGGTAGAAATGCTCCATCAGCCACTGGCGGCGCCCCTGCATCAGTGCGGCCAGCTCGCCACGTGCCGTCAGAAAGTGTTCGCTGTCCACCATGTCCCAGGCCAGCGGCTGGCTGGAAGCCCAGGCCTGCAGCTGGGCATCCAGCCGCCACTCGTCGGGCTGCTGCCATTGCACGCTGCGGGCACCGTAGTGCCTGGCCAGCGCCTGCAGGTTGCCGGGGATGGACTGGCGGTTGCTGGCACTCTCCAGCGCTACATAGCGCACGCGGTGGCCGGCGGCACGCAACTGGCGCGCAAAATCGCGCATGGCCGCAAAAATCGCCAGTATTTTTTGGGCGTGGTGCAGCACGTAGTCGGTTTCCTGGCGCACCTCCATCAGCACATAGACCACCTGCGCGTCCACCTGCTGGAACCAGCTGTGCCCGGGGTTGAGTTGGTCGCCCAGCACCAGCCGCAGGGTGCGGGCTGGCCAGGGGGCCGCGCGGGGGGATGTAGCGTGTGTCATGCTGTCCCCCACCGGCGCCGGTAGGTTCCCTGGGGATCCCAGGTGGCGGCCTGTCGCACGGGATCAAAGCGCCGGCCGCCGCGCGGGTCGATGCCCCGGCCGGCGATGTAGAGCCAGTTGCCCTGGTTGCTGTAGACGTCATAGTCCAGCAGTTGCGCTTCGAACCATGCCGCCCCGGCACGCCAGTCGCAGCCCAGCTCATGTATGAGGTAGCTGGCTGCCACCTGGCGCAGGCGGTTGCCCAGGTAACCGGTGGCCGCCAGCTCGCGCATGGCCGCGTCCACCAGCGGCTGGCCCGTCTGTCCGGCGCACCATGCCGCAAAACGGCGGCCATCGTGCGGCGTGGCGCGCACGGGCCCCAGCCCGCGCGACCGGTACAGTGCGCGGCCGTGCTGCAGGTGCAGCAGACGGAAATAGTCGCGCCACAGCAGCTCAAACCACAGCCAGTAGCTGCCATCGCTGGCGCCGTGCATCGCCTCGAACTGCCGCAGCTGCGCCCACGCCTGCCGGGGTGAGAGCGCTCCCGTGGCCAGCCAGGGCGACCATTTGCTGGAAAAGTCCAGCCCGAGCAGACCGTTGCGCGTGCGCTTGTAGCTGTGGGGCAGATGCCGGGCCAGGTACTGCGCCAGGTGGGCCAATGCCGCCGCTTCACCGCCGTGCAGCCCGTGCTGCAGATAGGGGAACGCGCTGCGTCCATCGGCGGCAGGCACCGACCCGGCCAGCGCGGCCATGGCCTGTGCCGGAGCATCGGTGCATTGCCCGGGCAAGCCGGGTGGCCATGGCGGCAGCGCGGTGGGCGACGGCAGGGGCGCGGCAGGCTGCAGCCCGGCGCTTTCAATCGCCTGGCGAAACGCAGTGAAAACGGGGGGTAGTTGCAGTGGCGGCCAGGGCAGGTGGTCGGGATCGAGCAGGCTGCTGTGCCATACGGTCTGGACCTGCAGGCCTGCCGCACGCAGGTCGGTAACCTGCGCCTGCTCCTCGGGTGCTGCAATCTCTTCGCACACCACAGTGCGGGTGCCCACGGTCCGTGCGAGTGCCGGCAAGGCGCTGGCAGCAGGTTCGTCCAGTATCCAGAGCGGGCAGCCCAGATGCTGCAACTGCCGGCGCAGCTGCTCCACGGCGGAGGCCCACCAGGCAAGCCGGTGCGGGCCGATGCGCGCAAAGCCCCAGCGGGTGGTGGCATGCACATCGGGCAGGCACACCACGGGCAGCAGGTGTTTCGCCCCCAGGGCACACGCGCGCTGCAGCGCGCGCTGGTCGTGTAGCCTCAGGTCGCTGCGGAACCAGAACAGCACTGTGCTCATGGCGGCGCTCCCGGCGATGGCGGCCGGTTGCGCTGGCGACGGCAGCGTTCCGAGCAGTACAGGACCGCATCCCAGACGCGGGCCCACTTTTTGCGCCATGCAAAAGGGCGCCCGCAGCGCTGGCAGCACTTTTGCGGCAGATGGGGCTTGCGGTGCATGGCGCCCTTTCGGTGGGAGCTCAGGCGGCGTGGCGCTGCCCTGCCGCATGGACGGCGCGTGCCAGGCTGCGGCCACTCAGCCAGGCTCCTTCCACGGTGCCGTTGTGCAGCCAGTCTCCGCACAGGCCCAGGCCAGACGCAGGGCTCCACCAGCAGTCCACATGCAGCGGCTGCGTGGCGTCGGCATAGCGCCAGCGGTGGGAGGTCGCCTGCACGCTGGCCGGGCTGGGGCCACCGAGCTGCGCGAAGGCCTGCAGCAGGGCTGCAGTGACCGTCTGGGCATCGTCTTCCATGTGGGCCTCGCTCCAGCTGTGGGAGGCCTGCAGCAGCCAGGTTTCGGGGCCGCTGCGGCCGGGTTTGCTGCTGTCGCGCGCAATCCAGCGCAAGGGGCTGTGCTCGACGACGCAGCCGTCCACCGCCATGGGAACCGGCCCGGCGCAGCGCACCATGACCGACCAGCAGGGCCGCATGCGGGCGCTGTGGGCAAGCCGGGCCGCCTCGGGCGCCACGGCTTCCAGCAGAGCCACCGCCTGCGGCGCGGGCACGGCCAGCAGCACGGTCCGATAGCGCTGTGGTGCGGCGCCATGCTCGGGGCTGTGCAGCGTCCAGCCAGCGCCCTCCCCGGCCGCAGTCTGCAGCGGTTCAACGGTGGTCTGCCATTGAAAGCGCACCGGATCGGGCATGTCCTGCATGCCGCGCACCATGTGCGCGGCGGGGGACGTCATGCGCGGGGTGCCGACAAAGCGCTGCGGCGCGTTGTCCTGCAGCCGAAGACGTTCACCATCGTGGAGCCCTATCCTGCCTGGCCATGGGGCCGTGGCGCCCGCTTCCTGCCAGCTCCGGACCTGGGCGCGGAAATCGGCGTCATGGGCCTGGAAAGAGGGTGCACCATGGTCGCACTGCCAGTGGGCGCCGGCGTCGGTGCCGCGCCGCGTGCTCATCCGGCCCGAAGCCCCCCGGCTTTTGTCGAAGACGTGCACGCTGTGCCCGGCCCGGGCCAGAAGCTGTGCACAGGCCAGGCCCGCCAGGCCGGCACCGATGATGGCGATGGGACCGGACGGGGCCGAGGGGGAAGGAATCGGGATGGACATGGAACCTCAGGGCCGCCCGGCGGGGTCTGCATGGGTGTGGGACACCCAGATGAACGCATGCGTGTCGATGCCCAGTGCCTTGGCGCGCTGGACAATGCCATCCAGGGTCTCGGGCGGCAGGCTGGTGTCGCGCGCCAGAATCCAGGCATAGCGGGTGTTCTCGCCCACGACCAGGGCCCAGCGGTAATCCGGGTCCAGCGCCACCACGTGGTAGCCACCGTAGAACGGGCCGAAGAAAGACACTTTCAGCGAAGCCGTGCTGGCGGCCCCTGTGAACAGGGCTTTGCCCGTGGCCTCACGCCACGCGCCGGTGGCAGCGATGCGGCCACGGTTGACCACCTGGACGCTGCCGTCCGGCTGGGGGGTGTAGCGTGCCGAGACATTGTCCATGCCGCGCTCGAACGCATGGTCCAGGCGCGCCAGCTCGTACCATCGCCCCTGGTAGCGTGCAAAATCGAATCCCTGGACGGGCTGCATCCCCTGCGGAGGATGGGTGTTGGCACAGCCCGTCAGCAGGGCCGTGCAGGCCAGACCGATTGCCAGCCAGCACAGCAGCCGTGCGTGCAGGGACCAGGCGGTCGGCACCCAGGGCCGTGTGCGTCGCAGAAGAAGTATGGTCATGTTCTGGTGGTCCTTGTGTTGTGTGTTTCAGTCTCCCGGCGCCGCCAGCGCGCCACCGCACCGGGAATGTTGGTCAGCAACCCCACCGGCACGACACCGGCGATGGGGTGCCGGTAGAGCGCGGGGCATGCGCCGCCGACCCACAGCCCGAGCGGCTGCGGCAGCTGGTTGCGCAAGGCCTGGAGGTTGTCCAGCACGAGGGATTCGGGGTGCACGCTGCTGAAGCTCAGGGCGATGAGATCCACGTGGTGGGCGTGCGCTGCGTGCGCCAGATCCTCCAACGGTGTCTGCGTCCCCAGCGACACGCAGCAACAGCCTTCCAGCGTCAGCAGGGCTTCCACCATGAGCAGGCCCAGGCCGTGCTGCTCCGGCGGCAAGGTGGTCAAAAGCACTTTGGGACGCCGGGCGCTGGCCAGGGGAGCGAGCGAGGCAATCGTCTCCCGCAGCAGGGAACCGATCACCTCGGTGTAGAAATGCTCCTCGAACACCTTGAAACGCCCTTGCACCCAGGCTTCACCGACGGCCTGGTTCAACGGAGCGAGCAGCTCCGTGACAAACGGCGCCACGCCCATGCGCAACTGGGCATGTGCCAGGGCATGGCGCAATGCCTGGGGTGAATGCCCGGCAATCAGGTCCAGGAAGTCGGATACGGACTGGGCGGGCGGTGCGACAGCATTTTTTGTCCTGGACAAATCAGACAACTCGTTCACGGATGTTTCGGCCAGCAAACGTGCCAGCGCCTCTGCGCCGAGGCCGACCACCTTGCCTGGACGCATGCCTGCATCCAGCAGCTGCCGAATCTGCCTGAGCCGGGCAACCTGGCTGGCGGCATACACCCTGTCTCCTGTGGTATCGCGCAAAGGCTGCGGAAAACCATAGCGTTTTTCCCAGACGCGCAGCGTGTCCTTGGCAATGCCGGTTTCGCGTTCCACTGCAGCGATGTGCAGCATGGAAGCGCCATCCTGCACGGATGGACTGCAATCGGACGGGGCAGAGATAGACATGGTCAATTCAGGGAATAGGTCAAATTGTCTAGGACAAAAATGAGTTTGTCCAGTACATTGATTGTTACAAAGTTGGGCGCCACCTCGGTACGCGGTGCCCGCCGACAGCAGCGGAGGCCCTGGCACAACGGGGAAAAACCGCTGCAAGCCTGGCCCGCCATGCCCTTCTTTCAGGGCGCAGCGGAAGGCAGGTTGTACCGGTGAAGCCGGGTCCGGCCGTGGATATAGCGCTTTTTCAACCGTTCTGATGAACTGATTTTTTTCTTGAAGACCAGGTTTTCCAATGTCAATCAAAAACAAGTTGCTATTGTCTTTTGGTCTTTTGATGCTGATTCTGTTTGGACTTTCCGGGATGGCCATGCGCACCATCGCCTCCACCCAGGAAAGCTTCGAGCACTTTGTATCCAACGATTTCCGGCGGGCCGGTCTGGCGCGCGAGGTACAGGCTGCGGCCGATGCCCGTGCGGTGGCTGCCCGCAACCTGCTGCTGGTCTCGGAAGACGCCGATATCGCGGTGGAAAAGCAGGCCGTGGCGCAAGCCCACGAGCGGGTGCAGGAGCGTCTGGGGCGGCTGCGCACCCTGGTGCAAGCACCGGAAGTCTCCAGCGAGGAGCGCGCGCTGTTTGCTGCCATGGAGCAGATCGAGGCGCGCTATGGCCCCGTGGCACTGGCGATTGTCGAGCTGACCCTGCAAGGCTCGCGCGAAGCGGCCATCCGCAAGCTGAGCGATGAATGCCGCCCCCTTCTGGCCGAATTGATGCGCAGGACCAGCGCATACGTGGCCTACATCCGCGTCCAGGGCGATGCCAACGTGGATGCGGCAGCACGTACCTATGTGTCCGAAAAGACGTTTCTGCTGTCAGCCTGCGGCCTGGCCCTGGTGGTGGCGGGGGTGCTTGCCTGGCGCATCACCCGCAGCCTGACGCGTGCGCTGGGCGCCGACCCCTCCGAGCTGCGGGCGGTGGCCCAGCGCGTGGCAGCAGGCGAGTTGAGCGAGGTCGCGCTGGATGTGGGGGTGCACCACAGCAGTGTGCTGGCCTCGCTGGCAGATATGCAGATAGCCCTGGCAAAGATCGTCCGCGGGGTGCGCTCGTCGGCAGAAACCATTGCCGCCAGCTCGGCGCAGATTGATTCGGGCAACACCGATCTGGCACAGCGCACCGAACTGCAGGCTACGCGGCTGCAGCACAGCGCGGCGACCATGGCACAGCTGCACGGCACCGTGGAGCAGAACGCAGAGCATGCCCACCAAGCCACGGCACTGGCGGCGACCGCCAGCCGGTCGGCAGAGCATGGCGGCCAGGTGGTTGGCGGCGTGGTGCAGACCATGGAGGACATTGCCGCGGGCTCGCGCCGCATCGGAAGCATCATCGGCGTGATCGACGGGATCGCCTTCCAGACCAATCTGCTGGCCCTCAATGCTGCCGTGGAGGCCGCCCGCGCGGGCGAGCAAGGGCGCGGATTCGCCGTCGTTGCAGCCGAGGTGCGCATGCTGGCACAGCGCAGCGCAGAAGCGGCCAAGGAGGTCAAGCAACTGATTGATGCCAGCATGGGCAAGGTGGCACAGGGGGTGGAGCAAGTCCAGGACGCCGGGGCAACCATGGGGCAACTGGTGCACGAGGTCAAGAGCGTGGCGGCCCTGATCCGCGAAATCAGCACGGCGTCGCGTGCGCAGACACAGGGGATTGGCGAAGTGACCGTCTCGGTCTCGGAACTCGATCTGGCGACCCAGCAAAACGCCTCGCTGGTGGAGGAAATGGCGGGAGCGTCGGGCAGCCTGCGTGATCAGGCGAACCGCCTGATGGATGCAGTTGCCCTGTTCCGTACCGCCCTCAATCCCATGGCATGGCGGCGCACCGGCAGGCGAAAGCCGCCGTGGCTGCGCGGTGCGCCCGTAGCATATGCGGCAGTGGAGGCCGCAGCACCCGCCTTGGGTCCCGGCCGGCCAGAACATGCTGGCCGGAAGCCCCCTGCCGCGCGACAATATATGGATGGCGCGGGCCCCGCGCCCCGCCGAGCCGCACCATGCCCACTTCCGCCCTCCTGCCCGCAGCCCTTGCCACGGATGACGACCATTACGAAGACCTGCTGGGTCTGTGGTCCGATCTGGAAGCCAGTCTGCACCTGGTACTGACCTCGCCCGCCCTGGTGCCTGCGCTGCCGGCCAAGATCCAGCAGCTGGAAACCTGGATGCGCGACCTGGTGGCCCACGACACCGATGCGGCGCTGTACCTGATGTTCCAGCTGGCGGGCACCTCCACCGTGGGCTACAGCGCCTCGCACGCCCTGGTCTGCGCCACGCTGTGCCAGATTCTGGCCACCTCCTTGCAGCTGCCGCCGCACGAACGCCACAGCCTGGTGCGCGCCGCGCTGACCATGAACATCGGCATGACCACCTTGCAGGACCAGCTGTCCCTGCAGCGCGACCGCCCCAGCCCGGCCCAGCAGCAGGCGATCGACCAGCACCCGCAGGCCAGCCGCCGCCTGCTGGAGGAGCAGGGCGTGAACGATGCGCTGTGGCTGGACATCGTCGCCCTGCACCACGCGGTGCCGCCCACACAGCTGCCCCTGCTGCAGCAGCCCGTGGCCGAACGGCTGGCCCGGATTCTGGCCACCACCGACCGCTATGCGGCCATGATCAGCCCACGCAAGTCGCGCCCCGGGCGTTCGGTGGTGGATTCGACCCTGGCGGTGACCCAAGGGCCTTCGGGCGTGTTCGACGAAGCCGGTCAGGCGCTGGTGCAGTGCGCCGGCCATTACCCGCCCGGGGTGTTCGTGCGCCTGGACAACGACGAAACCGCCATCGTGCTGCGCCGCAGCCCCACGGCCCAGGCACCACTGGTCGCCCAGGTGCTGACGGCCCAGGGCTTTGCGCTGCGCCAGCCCCTGCTGGTGCATCTGCAAACCAGCGATGCGCGGATCAGCGGCGCACTGACCCACACCGAAGTCAGCCTGCGCGTGAACCACTTCGCCATGGTGCAGCTGGGCCTGTACGCCGCGCGCTACAGCGAAGGGCTGCAGCACCTGGTGCAGCTGCCGGGCACGCCCTGAGCGGCCCAGGCTGCAGCTCCCGGTCTGCTTGCTTATAGAGTTACAGAGTTATTGAGATTGGGCCATAGGGCCCAAACACCGGGCTGCCGCGGCAAGTGCCCAGCGCTCCGGTGCGGCTGCTGGGGCCCCGGCCTCAATCGTCCTCGGCCGCGCTGATGTCCGGAAACAGCACTTCGGTGAACCCGAAGCGGGTGAAGTCGCGCACCCGCATGGGATAGAGCTTGCCCCACAGGTGGTCGCATTCGTGCTGCACCACCCGGGCGTGGAAACCGTCGACCGTGCGGTCGATCACCTGGCCCAGCGGATCCCAGCCGGTGTAGCGGATGCGCTGCCAGCGCGGCACCCAGCCGCGCATGCCCGGCACGGACAGGCAGCCTTCCCAGTCGCCCTCTTCGGCATCGCCCAGCGGCGTGATGGAGGGGTTGACCAGAACGGTGGGCGGCACCAGCGGGCGGTCGGGGTAGCGCGGATTGCGCTGGTCCGAGCCGAAGATCACCACCTGCAGCCCCACGCCGATCTGCGGCGCCGCAATGCCGGCGCCGTTGGCGGCGCGCATGGTGTCGCGCAGATCGGCGATCAGCGCATGCAGCTGCGGGGTGTCAAAAGTCTGTACGGGCTGCGCCTGCTCCAGCAGCCGCGCATCTCCCATCTTGAGGATGGTGCAAATCGCCATGGCAAATTCTTTCAGTGGGGCCCGCCGCGTGCGCCTGCAGCGCGGAACCGCAGCGGGAATGGGGCAAAGCATAGCGCCAGGCCGTACAACCCATGCACAATGCCAGCATCCCTGTTGACTGCTGTTTTCGTGCCCGATTCCGATTCCGTCTCACCGCCTGCCACGCCGCCGCCCCACCAGCCTGTGGCCCACTGGCTGGTCCGCTTTCTTCTGCGTGCGCTGGCCGTCACCAGCCTGGCCCTGGGCATTGCCGGGGTCTTCATCCCCGGTCTGCCCACCACGGTGTTCATTCTGATCGCCGGCTGGGCAGCAGCGCGCAGCTCCCCGCGCCTGCACCGCTGGCTGTGGCAGCACCGCCTGTTCGGGCCCATGTTGGTCAACTGGAGCCAGGGTGGCAAGGTCAGCCGCCGGGCCAAATACAGCGCCAGCATCATGATGACCCTGTGCGCCGCCGTGCTGTGGCTGGCGCCCACCCCGCTGTGGGTGCGCTGGCTGGCCTGCGGCTGCATGGCCTGCGTGCTGGCCTGGCTGTGGTGCCGCCCCGAGCCCTGAGAGGGTCGCCCCAGGCGGTCTTTTGATTTTTTGTAGCGCTTTGTCCGGAGCGTATTTTTTCTATGTATATAATCTAGGTCTTGTTCCTCAATAGCTCAGTTGGTAGAGCGCCGGACTGTTAATCCGTAGGTCCCTGGTTCGAGCCCAGGTTGAGGAGCCACCGAATTGATCTGGTTGCGCAATCGCACGCAGCCATACCGAAATGTTCCCTGATAGCTCAGTCGGTAGAGCGACGGACTGTTAATCCGCAGGTCCCTGGTTCGAGCCCAGGTCGGGGAGCCACTTTTTCTGGCTGCGCAATCGCACGCAACCATACACCTTTTTCCTCAATAGCTCAGTTGGTAGAGCGCCGGACTGTTAATCCGTAGGTCCCTGGTTCGAGCCCAGGTTGAGGAGCCACCGAATTGATCTGGTTGCGCAATCGCACGCAGCCATACCGAAATGTTCCCTGATAGCTCAGTCGGTAGAGCGACGGACTGTTAATCCGCAGGTCCCTGGTTCGAGCCCAGGTCGGGGAGCCACATGAAAAGGCTTGCAGCAATGCAAGCCTTTTTTCTTTGGCGCATGCGCACGGCCCCACACGGCACCCTATGCCGCCGCAGCGCCTGCAGCCTACGCCGCCCGCACAATGCCCACCGCTGCTGGCTGTGCAGGGGCCACCACCGGCGCCGCTTCCAGCTTGGGCGCTCCCATCTGCTTGGTTGCCGCCACACCCTCTTCACCATTGCGCTTGCTGCGGGCCGCATCGCGCTCTGCGTCCCGTTGCGCTTCCCAGTGTTCGAGTTCGGCTTCCAGCCGGCGGGCACGCTCGGCATACATGTCGGCTGAAGACTGGTAGTGCTCTGCCGCAATGGAGTGCTCCAGCATGGCCATGCGCGCCTCTTCCAGGTAGGCGCGGGTACGACGGATATAGCGCGGCTCCGTCAAGCTGCCACTGATAATTTTGCGGAAGAACATACGCTGGACTCCTTCACAATTTCCGAACACAAGCATACCGACAACTGCCAGAAGCGATAAGGTCCAGCATACGGTTCGCCGACCGACTGTCTTGTCCCTTGACCGCACCTGCATTTGTAGGAACAGCCCTTACCCCACTACTGCACACAGCGTACAAACCTGAGCACGTGTTCTGTGTGACGATTTGAATCAGCGAAATTGATTGAGCCATGACCCACCAGCTGCCCTGGCTTTCGGAAAACGATGTCTTCCCCCCCGTGCAAAGCGCCTGGGGCCTGGATGACCCTCTGCCCGGCCTGCTGGCCGCCGGCGGTCGGCTGGATGCCGACAACCTGCAGACCGCCTATGCGCAGGGGATCTTCCCCTGGTTCAGCGAGGGCCAGCCCGTGCTCTGGTGGTCCCCCAACCCGCGCATGGTGCTGCAGGTGGCAAATTTCCGCCTGCACCCTTCGCTGCGCAAGACGCTGAAGAAATTCCGCAAAACGCCGGGCTGCGAGGTGCGCATCGACACCGCGTTCGAGCAGGTCATGCGCCACTGCGCCCAGACGGTGCGTCCCGGCCAGGACGGCACCTGGATCGTGGACCGCATCGTGGCGGCCTACACCGCGCTGCACCGCCAGGGCAAGGCCCACAGCGTGGAAACCTGGATCGACGGCCAACTGGTGGGCGGCCTGTACTGCGTGGCACTGGGCCGCGCGGTGTTTGGCGAATCCATGTTCGCCCATGCCAGCGACGCCTCCAAGATCGCGCTGGCGGCGCTGGTGGGCCTGTGCCGCCACCAGGGCGCCACGCAGATCGATTGCCAGCAGGCCACGCGCCACCTGGCGTCGCTGGGGGCGCATGAGATCCCCCGCAGCCTGTTCCTGATCGAGGTCGGGCGGCAGCGCAAGCTGCCGGATATGGATTGGCGGTTTCATTCCGTATACTGGGATGCCATCTTGTCGTCCTCTGTTGATTCCGCATGACGCATCCGAACGATCTTCCGCTGCACACCTTGCAGTTCTATGCCACGGCCCCGTACCCGTGCAGCTATATCGAGGGCAAAGAAGCCCGTTCGCAGGTGGCCACGCCCAGCCACCTGATCCAGACCGGCATCTATTCGGAGCTGGTGGCCCAGGGTTTCCGGCGCAGCGGCATGTTCACCTACCGGCCCTACTGCCGCGGCTGCCGCGCCTGCGTGCCGCTGCGGGTGCTGACCAATGAATTCCAGCCCAACCGCAGCCAGAAGCGGGCCTGGAAGCAGCATGCCCAGCTGGAGGCCAGCATCCAGCGGCTGAGCTATTCGGCCGAGCACTACGACCTCTACCAGCGCTACCAGCACGCCCGCCACAGCGGCGGCGGCATGGACCACGACAGCGTGGACCAGTACACCCAGTTCCTGCTGCAAAGCCGGGTCAATTCCCGCCTGGTGGAGTTCCGGGAGCCCGCCGTGGGCGATGCGCCCGGCGTGCTGCGCATGGTGTCCATTCTGGATGCGCTCGATGACGGCATCTCGGCCGTCTACACCTTCTACGAACCCGATCCCACCGCCAGCTATGGCACCTACAACGTGCTGTGGCAGATTGCGCAGGCGCGCAGCATGGGCCTGCCGTATCTGTATCTGGGCTACTGGATCGCACAAAGCGCCAAGATGCGCTACAAAGCACTCTTTCTGCCCCACGAGGTGCTGCATGACCAGCTGTGGGAGCGCGTCGAGACGTCGCCCGAGCGACCCCACACCGCGGATTGAGTGCCACGCACCGGCACAACTTTTGTGCGGTGCCGCAAACGCGGCATAGAATCCGCCCAACGCAGCATAACAAGAGCCCATGACCAACAAAACCGATCACGATTCCCTTGCCAAGCCCAGCGTCCAGGTGCTGGAGCGCATGTTCATCCTGATCGATGTCCTGGCCTCGCGCGAAGAAGCCGTTTCCCTGAAGGAAATCAGCGAAAAGACCGGACTGCACCCCTCCACCACCCACCGCATCCTCAACGACCTGGCCATCGGCCGCTTTGTGGACCGCCCCGAGTCGGGCAGCTACCGCCTGGGCATGCGCTTTCTGGAACTGGGCAATCTGGTCAAGGGCCGCCTGAGCGTGCGCGAAGCGGCGCTGGGCCCGATGCGCGCCCTGCACAAGCAGATCCACCAGCCGGTGAACCTGAGCGTGCGCCAGGGCGACGAGATTGTGTATGTGGAGCGCGCCTACAGCGAACGCTCGGGCATGCAGGTGGTGCGTGCCATCGGCGGCCATGCGCCGCTGCACCTGACTTCCAACGGCAAGCTGTTCCTGGCGGCCGACGACCCCCAGCGCGTGCGCGCCTACGCCATGCGCACCGGCCTGGCCGGCAACACCCACAACAGCATCACCCAGCTGCATGCGCTGGAGCAGGAATTGTCCAAGGCCCGCCAGTACGGCATTGCCCGCGACAACGAGGAACTGGAGCTGGGCGTGCGCTGCATGGCCGCCGGCATCTACGACGACCAGGGCAAGCTGGTGGCCGGCCTGTCGATTTCCGCCCCTGCCGACCGCCTGGACGAAGGCTGGCTGCCCAAGCTGCAGCAGGCAGCGCACGATATCTCGGCTTCGCTGGGTTTTTCGGGCGACCGCCGCCGCGATCTGTAAATCGCTCCCCCGCTGCGGCCCTGTTGCCGGGGCCTTGCCGCAACGCCCTGCCCTGCAGGGCGTTGGACTTTGGGGCCTGTGCCTTACAGGGACAGCGCCGGCTGCTGTGCCCCCACCTGGTGCAGCAGCTCGCCGTAGCCGGCATAGCGCAGCACCTGGGGCAGAGCCTGCACCCGGGCATCGCCATAGCCCACGCTGTGCCAGGCAAAGCGCACACCGGCCGCCTGGGCGCAGGCCGCATCGGCATGGGTGTCGCCAAAGAACAGCGTCTCCTGCGGGGCCACGCCCAGTTGCGCCAGAGTGCGCAGCAGCGGTTCGGGCGAGGGCTTGCCCACGCCATAGGTGTCCGAGCCGGTGATGGCGCCAAAGCCTTCGGCAATGTCCAGCTGCTGCATGCCGTCGCGCGCCAGGCGCTCGAGCTTGTTGGTGCAGATGCCCAGTGCCACGCCCTGCTGGCGCGCCCAGTCCAGCCACTGCGGCACCCCGTCGTACAGGCGGGCCTGGCTGGGGTTCTGGGCGGCGTAATGGGCTTCGAACTCGGCGCGCAGCCGCACCAAGTCGGTGGGTGCCGGGTAGCCGCGTTCCACGAACACGTCGCGCACCAGCTCTCCGGCGGTGCCGAACAGATTGGGCAGCTGGTAGCCTGCCGGCAGCGGGGCATGGCCGTAGTCCACCAGCGTGTCGCTGGCGGCGGCCAGAATGTCGGGCCGGCTGTCGAGCAGCGTGCCATCCAGATCGAAGACCCAGGCCTTCACCTGGCGCCACTGCACGGGCGATTGCGGCATGGACATGGGCAGCGCCCCTCCTGTCATGGGTTGAAAACATGGGCGGACGCGGGCGCCGGCCGCCACAGCAGGCAGCGCGCCGCCACGCATCCATGGTCAATTTTGCACTGCAACATGACGACCGCGTGGCAGTGCCGCCCATACCCGCGCGCGCCACTGCGGTGCCGGCGCCCCTGGCGCGGTCGGTCAGACGTGGCGCTTGCTGGCGCCGGCCGCCGGGGGACGGGCCTCTTCCAGCGGCGCATCGGCCTGGGCGTGCAGCGCTTCGATGATGTGGCAGTGGGCGTCGCTGCCGTCGCAGCGCCCGCGCAGCGCCAGCAGCTCCTGCTCCAGGATCTGCAGCTCGTGCAGGCGCTCGCGCACATGCTGCAGGTGGCCGTTGACCGTGGCATTCGCCGCCGCGCAGTCTTCCTTGCTGTTCAGGTCCAGCGCCAGCAGGGTGCGTACCTCGTCCAGCGACATGTCCAGCGCGCGGCACATGCGGATGAAGCGCAGCCGGTGCAGGTCGGCATCGGTGAAGAAGCGGTAGTCGTTTTCGGCACGGCCGCTGGGGCGCACCAGGCCTTCGCGCTCGTAATAGCGGATGTTGGCGGCCGAGACGCCGGACAGCCGCGCAGCTTCACCAATACGATACTGGGACATGCTTGACCTTGAAGTGGGTTTCAGGTTTCCAATCATCGCATGAGCAAGAACCACCCGCGCCACGAAGAGGCCTATGTCCACAGCTGCGGCTGCGGAGGCGGCAGCTGCGCCCCCCAGCCCTCTCCCTCCATCCCCCCGCAGGGCGCAGCGCGCCCCGCCCGGCATGACCATGACCATGACCATGACCATGACCATGACCATGACCACGGCGAGCATGCAGGCCACGACCACCGCCACGGCGAGGACCGCACGGACGCCGCTGCCGATACCCATGCCGGCCACGACCACGGCGTGCTGCCGGGCTGGCCGCGCATTGCCGCCGCGCTGGTGCTGGCCGTGCTGGCCGAGGCCGCGCACTGGGGCGCATCGCTGCACCCCTGGCTGAGCTATGGCGGCATGGCCCTGGCCGTGGTGGCCATCGGCCTGTCGGGCCTGGGCGTGTACAAGGCCGGACTGAAGGACCTGGCCCGCTTCAAGCTGGGCATACACGCGCTGATGGCCGTGGCCGTGACCGGCGCCTTTCTGATCGGCCAGTGGCCCGAAGCGGCCATGGTGATGGCCTTGTACGCCGCCGCCGAACGCATTGAAGACCAGGCCATGGACCGCGCCCGCCAGGCCATCCGCAACCTGCTGCAGCTGGCCCCGGAAACCGCCGATGTGCTGCAGCCCGACGGCAGCGTGGCCGCTACCCCCGTGGCCCGGGTGGCCCTGGGTGCGCGCCTGCGCATTGCCCCCGGCGCCCGCGTGCCGCTGGACGGCACCGTGGTGCAGGGTGAGAGCAGCGTCAACCAGGCCCCCATCACCGGCGAGAGCGCGCTGGCCGACAAGGCCCCGGGCGACGCCCTGTTTGCCGGCAGCGTGAACCAGCACGGGCAGCTGACCATGGAGGTGACGGCACCCGCCACCGACAGCCTGCTGGCGCGCATCGTCCACGCCGTGGAGCAGGCCCAGGCCACGCGCGCGCCCACGCAGCGCTTTGTCGACCGCTTTGCCCAGGTCTACACCCCCATCGTGCTGGTGCTGGCCGCGCTGCTGGCCGTGCTGGCGCCCTGGCTGCTGGGCTGGACCGGGCACGACGCCCTCTACCAGGCCCTGGCCCTGCTGGTGATTGCCTGCCCCTGCGCGCTGGTGCTGTCCACGCCCGTCACCGTGGTCAGCGCGCTGACCGCGGCGGCGCAGCGCGGCATTCTGATGAAAGGCGGCCGTTCGCTGGAAACCGCCCGCCTGCTGCGCGCCATTGCGCTGGACAAGACCGGCACGCTGACCAGCGGCAGCCCGGCCCTGGTGCACTGGCAGGCGGCAGATGCCGCCGCATCGCAGCCCGGCGATCTGGCCCGCACCGCCTGGCAGCTGGCCAGCGGCTCGGACCACCCGGTCTCGCGGGCGATTGCCGCCGGCCTGCCTGCCGGCACGGGCGCCGGTGCGGTGCAGGAACTGCAGGCCCTGCCCGGCCGCGGCGTGCAGGCCCGGATCGACGGCCAGCGCTGGACCCTGGCCAATCTGCGCTGGGCGCGCGAGCAGTCCCTGTCCACCCCGGCACTGGAAGCTGTGCTGGAGGCGCAAGAGGCCCAGGGCCGCACCGTGACCCTGCTGGCCGACGACCAGGCCGTGCGCGCCCTGTTTGCCGTGGCCGATCCGCTGCGGCCCCAGGCGGCCGAAGCCGTGGCCCAGCTGCAGGCCCTGGGCGTGACGCCCGTGGTGCTGAGCGGCGACAACCAGGCCACGGTGCAGACCATTGCCGCCCAGGTCGGCATTGCCGATGCGCGCGGCAGCCTGCTGCCCCAGGACAAGCTGGACGCCATGGCCGTGCTGCAGCGTGATGTGGGCCCCACCGGCATGACCGGCGACGGCATCAACGACGCGCCGGCGCTGGCCCAGTCGGACCTGGGCTTTGCCATGGGCGGGCGCCACAGCACCGGCATGGCCATGGAGACGGCCGACGTGGTGCTGATGAACGATGACCTGCGCCGCATTCCGGAGACCATCCGCCTGTCGCGCAAGTCGCATACCGTGCTGTGGCAGAACATCGGCCTGGCCCTGGGAATCAAGGCCGCATTCTTCGCCCTGGCCGTGGCCGGCATGGCCACCATGTGGATGGCCGTGGTGGCCGACATGGGCGTGAGCCTGCTGGTGGTGGCCAACGGTCTGCGGCTGCGCCGCTGGCGCGGTTGAGGGGCTGGAAGCCGGGTTGGCAGGCGGCGGCCCACGCTGTCGCCCCCACGCCACGGCCGCGGCGCCCCGGCTGTGTTTTGCATGAAAACTGCGCGGCACGCCAGCTAAACTTTTGCCAATCGCTATCAATAAAGTAGCAATCAATCCGACCCAGGCGGTGGCTGTGCCGTCGCTTTTTGGGTCGCTGTCCGCCCGCTCTCTCTGGCCCCCGCCCTGCTGCTGCAGTCCGGGGGCTTTGTGTGTTGCACGCCGCCGGGGCCCTCCGGCGGTGCGGTGCAGGGTCGGATCGCCCCGGCCGGGTTGGCTGCGCTTGCCGTTTCACACTGCCTCTGCCATGACCGCGCCCCGCCCTGCCACGGCCTCCGTGACACCGACCATTCCCGCTCCACCCACCCCGGCCGTGCCCCATACGCTGGTGGAAGACGCTGCCGCCCTGTTCACCGGCTGCACGCTGATTTCCGTGGGCATTGCCCTGTGCTCGGGTGCCAAGCTGCTGACCGGCGGCATGGTGGGCCTGGCCTTTGTGCTGCACTACGCCACCGACCTGCCCATAGGCCAGCTGTTCTTTGCGCTGAACCTGCCCTTCTACTGGCTGGCCTGGAAGAAGATGGGCCGGGCCTTCACCGTCAAGACCTTTGCCGCCGTGCTGCTGCTGTCGCTGCTGACCGATCTGCAGCCCCATGTGATGCAGCTGGGCCCGCTGCACCCGCTGTACGCGGCCATTGCGGGCGGCCTGCTGCTGGGCGTGGGCATGCTGGTGCTGTTCCGCCACCGGGGCAGCCTGGGCGGCATCGGCATTGCCGCGCTCTACCTGCAGGACCGGTACGGCTGGCGTGCCGGCAAGGTGCAGATGGCGCTGGACTGCCTGATCCTGCTGGCCGCCTGCGTGACGGTGGAGCCCTCGCGCGTGGGCTGGTCCATCGTGGCAGCCATCACGCTGAACCTGGCACTGACCATGAACCACCGCCCGGGGCGCTACCAGGTGGTGTGAGCCGCAACGGTCGCATGAAGGGGGTTCTAGCCATGGTGTCAAAGGCGGCGGCGATGGAATACGCCGCCATAAAGCCCGATTGTCAGCAGGGTGGTTGCGTTATCAAATAAGAATTATTATCATTCGCACAACTCAACCGTTTCGGGATCCCACCATGCACACCCAGCCTGCTATGCGCACCACCTCTTCCTCCACCTCCATCCTGCCCGTGGCCGCGTCCCCGGCCCATATGCAGCTGGACAGCGCCGAACTGCTGCAAGGCCAGAAGGCCGTCACCATTGTGCACAACGGCTCTACCTACCGCCTGCAGGCCACCAAGCTGGGCAAGCTGATCCTGACCAAGTAAGCCGACGGTCCGGCCCCCTTGGCCGGACCCGGCATGCCGCACCGGGCGCCACGCCCCATTTTGGTCGTGCGGCCCCTGCCCACCGCCCCGATCACCCCGACCGTGGAACTTCCCGACGTGGGCGGTATCATTCCCTGCATGCGCCGCATGCTGTCCTTTTTCCTGGTGGTTCTGCTGGCCCTGCGGGGTCTGGCGGGCGATGCCATGGCCATGGGCACCTTGCCGGCCATGGGTGCCAGCACGGCGGCCGTGCACCACAGCATGCCGGGCATGGACCACGGCACCCCCTCCCCCTCTTCTTTCCTCGCCAGTACGGTGCAGGCGGATTCCCATGGCACCGCGCATGGGCCGCAGGGGCACCACACGGAGCATGCCGACCGCGATGCGGTGGCGCCGCACCATTCCGCCCCCTCTGACGGTACGGATCTGCATGCCGCACTGACCGCGGCGGACCGGTGTGCGGCCCCGGGGGCGCAGTCCGCTTCCGGCTGCGAGCACAGCCACGGCGCGCCCTGCGCCGCCTGTGTGGTCTGCCACTCCGCCGTTTCTCCCATGTCGCTGCCCCTGGCCGCGAACGACACCCCGCCCCACGCCCAGCCCGTGGGCGGCGCTGCGCGCTTTGCCAGCGCCCAGCCGCTGCAGGCATCCAAACCCCCCATCTTCTGAGACCTGACGCCCGAAGTGCGTCCGCAGCCGCGCGGTGGCCTGGTGCACACCGCCCGGCAGGACGCCGTGTTTGTCACGTTGCAGGAGACTTTGCATGCGCTTTGCGCACTCTTTCACCCCGTGGTGTGTGGCGGCTGCCGCCCTGACCACCTTGCCCTCCGGCGCCTGGGCCCAGACGGCCCCTCCCGCCCCCGCGGACCATACGGCCGCAGCCCCAGGCGCAGAGGCGGCCCCGCCGTCCCGGCTGCCGGACTGGCTGCAGCCCACAGCCCCCAGCCGGCCGCTGCAGCACCTGCCCCTGCCCGCCAGCGGCGGCGTGGAGCAGGCCAGCACGCCCTGGCAGGCGGCCAATGCCGCCGTCGCCCAGTTCCCGCGCGGCCATGCCGATGTGCTGCAGCGGGAAAAAGCCCAGGCGGGCACCCCACCCGCAGCGTCCGCCCACCACCCGCCCGCCCCGGCTGCGCCCACGGCAGCACCTGCGGCAGGCGAGCATCAGGGCCACCACCACGGAGGCCAGCCATGAGCCCACGCCTGCTTCGCCTCACCCCCGTGGTCGCGGCCCTGGTGCTGGCCGGCTGCGCCAGCGTGGCGCCGGACGGCCAGCGCAGCGCCGTCACGGCCCATACGGAAGGCAGCCTGCCCGCCGGCAGCCAGTTGGCCGACCCCGCCCCCCAGGCCCGCGCTGCCGCCCGCGCGCAGGTGGCGGCCTGGCTGCAGCAACCGGTGGATGCCGACACTGCCGTGCGCATCGCCCTGCTCAACAGCCCGGCCCTGGAAGCCCAGGTGGCCGCGCTGGGTGTACAGGATGCCCAGCGCGTACAGGCGCTGACCCTGCCCAACCCCACACTCACGCTGGGGCGCTTTGTCAACGCCCAGGAACGCGAGATCGAGCGCCAGCTCAGCTTTGGTCTGGTCAGCCTGATCACCCTGCCCTGGCGTGCCCGCTGGCAGGGCTGGCAGCTGGAGCAGGCCACGCTGACCACCGCCCAGCAGGTGCTGCTGCATGCCGCCGACACGCGCCGCGCCTGGCTGCGCGCCGTGGCCGCGCAGCAGCAATTGCAGACGGCGCAGACCCTGCACGAAGCCGCTGCCGCCGGTGGCGAGCTGGCCCGGCGCATGGCGCGCGTGGGCAACTTCAGCAAGCTGGAGCAGGCCCAGGAACTGCGCGTACAGCAGGAGGCCGCCGCCAACCTGGCCCGTTCCCGCCTGAATGCCGCGCTGGAGCGCGAGCAGCTGGCCCGGCTGATGGGCCTGTGGGGCGCGCAAGCGGACTTTGTGCTGCCGGCCACCCTGCCGCCGCTACCCGCCGCCGCCGCACTGCGCGCCGGCGACGATGCCGAAGCCACGGCCCTGCGCGAGCGCCTGGACCTGCGTGCCCTGCGCCGCGAGCTGGACACCACGGCCGAACGCAACGGCTTTGCCCGCGTAGGGGCGGTGTTCGGTGATGTCGGCGCCAGCTACAGCCGTAACACCAGCACCGAACGCGCCAGCGGCCATGACGACATCACGCGCGGCTGGGAGCTGGAGCTGCCGCTGCCGCTGTTCGACTGGGGCGGCGCTGCCAGCGCAGGCGCCCGCTCCGCCCTGCAGCGCAATGCCGCCCAGCTGCGCGAGACCGCGCTGCGTGCCCGCAGTGAGGCCCGCAGCCACTGGCTGCGCTACCGCACGGCCTATGACCTGGCCCAGCAGCAGCAGACCGAAGCCGTGCCGCTGGCGCGCTTTCTGCAGGACGAAGCGGTGTACCGCTACAACGGCATGTTCATCAGCGTCTGGCAGCTGCTGGCCCAGGCCCGCAGCACCGCCCAGGCGGTGGCCACCGCCACCGAGGCCCAGCGCGACTTCTGGCTGGCCGACGTGGACCTGCAGCTGGCGCTGACGGGCACCTCGCCCGGAACGCCGCCTTCCCCCGTCACCCCCAGCGCAGCGCCTGCTGCCACCACCGAGGCAGGCCACTGATATGCAACGCCGATCCTTTTTCACCGGCGCCGCCACGGCCGTGGCCGCCGCTTCCGTCAGCCGCGTGGCCATGGCCGCGCTGCCCGAGCCCGTGATCCAGGCCAGCGCCGACACCGCTGCGCCGCTCACGCCCCCCAACGGCCGCCCCTACCACCCGGTGGTCACGCTCAACGGCTGGACCTGTCCCTGGCGCATGAACGCCGGGGTCAAGGAATTCCACCTGGTGGCGGAGCCCGTGGTGCGCGAGGTAGCGCCTGGCTTTTTCGTCAACATGTGGGGCTACAACGGCCAGTCGCCGGGGCCGACCATCGAGGTGGTGGAAGGCGACCGGGTGCGCATCTTCGTCACCAACCGCCTGCCCGAGCACACCACCGTCCACTGGCACGGCCAGCGCCTGCCCAACGGCATGGACGGTGTGGCCGGCCTGAACCAGCCGGCCATTCCACCCGGCAAGACGTTTGTCTACGAGTTCGAGGCGCGCCGCCCCGGCACCTTCATGTACCACCCGCATGCGGATGAAATGGTGCAGATGGCCATGGGCATGATGGGCCTGTGGATCACCCACCCCAAGGCCCGGCATCCGCTGATTGCCGAGGTGCAGCGCGACTACGCCTTTTTGCTGGCCGCCTACGCGGTGGAGCCCGGCGCCGCCACGCCCCGGGTCAACGAAATGACGGATTTCAATATCTGGACCTTCAACAGCCGTGCCTTCCCGGCGATCAGCCCGCTGGTGGCCAAACAGGGGGACCGGGTGCGCATCCGCGTGGGCAATCTGACCATGACCAACCACCCCATCCACCTGCACGGCCACGAGTTCGAGGTGACAGGCACCGATGGCGGCCCTGTGCCGCTGACGGCGCGCTGGCCGGAGGTAACCACCGATGTGGCCGTGGGCCAGATGCGCCAGCTGGAGCTGGTGGCCGATGCGCCGGGCGACTGGTCGCTGCACTGCCACAAGAGCCACCACACCATGGGCGCGATGGGGCATGGCGTGCCCACCATGATCGGCGTCGACCACCAGGGTCTGGTGGGCAAGATCCAGAAGATCGTGCCCGACTACATGCTGATGGGCGAGCGCGGCATGGGCGACATGGGGTCCATGCAGATGCCGCTGCCCGACAACACCTTCCCGATGATGACGGGCCAGGGGCCGTTCGGGAACATCGAGATGGGCGGCATGTTCACCACCTTCAAGGTGCGCAGCCAGCTGGGGGCCAACGACTACCGCGACCCGGGTTGGTACCGCCACCCCAAGGGCACGGTGGCCTATGAATGGCAGGGCGCACCACTGGATGCCCAGGCCCCGCGCCAGACCGCACCAGGCACGGCCCCGGGCGCTGCCAGCGTGCACAAACCCGAATCCCTGCCCCCGGCGGCAGGCCATGCGCATTGAAAGGAAGACCTCCCATGAAGACATTTCCCTGCATGGCGGCCCTGGTGCTGGCGGCCAGCGCGGCCGCCGGCGCCTTCCCGGCCTGGGCCCACGGCACGGACGCCCATGCGGCGCCCGATGCCAGCCGCCCCACCCTCAGCCCGGTGCAAAAAGACTGGGGCCTGGCCGGCGATGGCCAACATGCCCGGCGCACCATCACCCTGACCATGACCGATGACATGCGCTTCACCCCCGACCACTTCCAGGTGAAGCGGGGCGAAACCGTGCGCCTGCGCGTGGTCAACCAGGGCCAGGTGATGCACGAAGCGGTGCTGGGCACCCGGGACTCGCTGGACGCGCATGCCAAGATGATGCTGAAGTACCCCGGCATGGAACACGCCGAGCCCTATATGGCCCATGTGACCCCGGGCCAGACCGAAGAGCTGGTCTGGAACTTCAACCGCGCAGGCAGCTTCGACTTTGCCTGCCTGATTGCCGGCCACTACCAGGCCGGCATGCAAGGCCGTTTCACGGTCACCGAATAACCCCCTCAACAAAGGACACACCATGCATACCACCAACACACGCACGAGCCGCCGCCACGCCCTGGGCCTGCTGGCCGCCAGCGGTCTGGCCAGTCTGGCCGGCCTGGGCGCTTTGCCCGCGCTGGCCGCCGCACCCGCCAAAACGCCGATGGAAGTCTGGAAAGACCCGAACTGCGGCTGCTGCAAGGACTGGATCGTGCTGATGGAAAAAGCCGGCTTTGCCGTGACCGTGCACGACAGCGGCAACAGCGCCGTGCGCGCCAAGCTGGGCCTGCCGCAGAACCTGGGCTCCTGCCACACGGCCCTGGTGGGCGGCTACCTGGTCGAAGGCCATGTGCCTGCGGCCGATGTGTTCAAGCTGCTCAAGGACAAGCCCAAGGCGCTGGGCATCACCGTCCCCGGCATGCCGGTGGGCAGCCCCGGTATGGACGGCCCCGAATACGGCGGCCGCAAGGACCCGTTCGATGTGCTGCTGGTCACCCAGAATCTGATGGGCAGCGGTGTCGGCACCCGCGTCTTCTCCAGCTACCGTTGATGCACCCAGGACCTGCCATGTTTGCTTTTTCCCCCTCCACACTGTCCCTGCGCACCCCGGCCCTGGGCGCCACCGTGCTGGCCCTGGGCCTGGCCTGGGGCAGCGCCCAGGCCCAGGGTGCCGCCGCGCCCATGGACCACAGCCAGCATGGCGCCCACGGCGCTGCGGCGGCAGATAGCCCTGCAGCCCCGCAGGCAGCGGCTGCGGCCGACCCTGCTGCGGTGCTGACCCCCGGTGAAATCACCCGGGTCGACGCCCGCGGCGCCAAGCTCACCATCCGCCACGGCGAGATCACCAACCTGGGCATGCCGGCCATGACCATGGTGTTCGGACTGAAGGACAGTACCCAGCTGGCGCAGTTCAAGCCGGGCGACCAGGTGCGCTTTCATGTGGAGGACGCCCAGGGCCAGCTGCTGATCACCCACATCGAAGCCGCGCACTGAACCCGGGCCGCAGCCGCGGCCCCGGGCTGCGGTACATCAAGGCCGGCCCATACCGAGAAAAAAATCTGCGTGGGCCCGCCCATCTTGCCGGGAAGGTGACAGGCGGGCGCCTACACTTGGCGCCCGCATGCATACCCTGGATCAATTAGAAAGTGGCGCGCTGGCCGGAGCGCGCGAGGTGAGACTCTGCAACCAGGGTCTGACGGCCATCCCGCCGGCCCTGTTCGCCCTGGCCGATACCCTGGAGCTGCTGGACCTGTCCGGCAACCAGCTCAGTTCCCTGCCCGCCGAATTCGCGCGCTTTGCACGGTTGCGCGTGCTGTTTGCCTCCCACAACCCCTTCACCGAGCTGCCGCCCGTGCTGGGCCAGCTGCCGGAGCTGGAGATGGTGGGCTTCCGTGCCTGCCGGATTGCCGAGGTGCCGCCGCACAGCCTGCCTGCGCGCCTGCGCTGGCTGATCCTGACCGACAACTGCCTGACCAGCGTGCCCGACGCGCTGGGCGAACGCCCGCGCCTGCAGAAGCTGATGCTGTCCTGCAACCAGCTGACCGCCCTGCCCGCCAGCCTGGTGCGCTGCAACCGGCTGGAGCTGCTGCGCATGGCAAGCAACCGCTTCACCGCCGTGCCCGAGGTGCTGCTGCAGCTGCCCCAGCTGGCCTGGCCGGCGCTGGCCGGCAACCCGCTGACCCAGGCCAGCGAGCAGCAGCTGCATGCCGCAGCCGCCGCCAAGGCCCTGCCCTTTGCGGATCTGGAGGTGGGTGCGCTGCTGGGCGAGGGCGCCAGCGGCCATATCTACCGCGCCCGCAACACGCGCAGCGGAACGGAGCTGGCGCTCAAGGTCTTCAAGGCAGCCCACACCAGCGACGGCACGCCCCAGTCCGAGCTGGCGGCGGGCATGGCGGTGACGCACCATCCCCAGTTGCTGACCCCGCTGGCGGCCGTCAGCGGCCTCCCGCAGGGCCAGCTGGCCATGGCCTTGCCGCTGCTGCCCGAGGGCATGCAGCCGCTGGCCGGCCCGCCCAGCCTGCGCAGCTGCACGCGCGATGTCTATGCGCCCGGCGTGTCGCTGTCGTCCTGTGCGGTCCAGCACATCCTGGCGCAGATCAGCGGCGCCGTGCGCCACCTACACTACAGCGGGGTGCTGCATGGCGATCTGTATGCGCACAACATCCTGTGGAACCCGCAGACCGGGGCCGCCATGCTCAGCGACCTGGGCGCTGCGCTGCTGACGCGGGGGCTGCCGACCGCCCAGGTGCGGGCGCTGCAGCAGATCGAGCTGCGCGCGCTGCACATCCTGCGCGACGAGCTGTACGCCGTAGCGCGCTGACAGCAGCGAGCACGGCTTTCGGTCCCGGCCCGGCGACCCGCTCGGTGCGGTTGCAGTGCACCGGCGGCAGCACGAACGCACCATGCAAGCAAAAAGGGACCGCATCGCGGTCCCTGGTGTACTTGGGCAAGCGCCTTGCGGCAGGGCTTACTGCAGGAAGCCTGGCTTGGCGTAGCCGGCGAACTTGCTGTCGACCACGGCCTTGAAGTCGGCCGAGCGGTAGGCTTCGGCCAGGTCCTTGGCCCACTGGGCGTCCTTGTCCTTGGTCTTCACGGCCACGATGTTCAGGTAGTGGTCGGGCACTTTTTCCAGCAGCACGGCTTCGGTCAGCTTCAGGCCGGAAGAGATGGCGAAGTTGCCGTTGATGATGGCGAACTGCGTGTCATCCAGGGCGCGCGGCAGGTGGGCGGCGTCCAGTGGCACCAGCTTGATCTTCTTGGGGTTGGACGCCAGGTCCAGCTCCGACACGCGCAGCGGGTTCACGCCTTCCTTGATCTTGACCAGGCCGGCCTGCTGCAGCAGCAGAATGCCACGGGCCAGGTTGCTGGGGTCGTTGGGCAGGGCCACGCGGTCGCCTTCCTTCAGGTCGGCCAGGCTCTTGCGCTGCTTGCTGTACACGCCCATGGGGGCGATGGGGCCCTGGGTCAGTGCCACCAGGTCCAGCTTGCGGTCACCCTTGAACTGGTTGAAGTAGACCTCGTGCTGGAAGAAGTTGGCGTCCAGCGAACCATCGGCCAGGGCCAGGTTGGGCTGCACGTAGTCGTTGAACTCCACCAGCTTGACCTTGTAGCCCTTCTTCTGCAGCTGGGGCACGATGCCGTACTGCAGCTGGTCGATGTTGGAGCCGGCCGTGCCGCCGATCACCAGCTGCTTCTTGCTGGCGTCCTGGGCCAGCGCCGGGGCCGACAGGCCGACCGAGGCGGCAGCCAGCACGGCTGCGGCCAGGATGGAACGGCGGGTGGTGAACAAACGGGACATGGTGGCTTCTCCTGGGATCTCTCTGGCCGTCTTGCGGCGCGGGTCTTGAAAAACGGTCTGTCTGTGCAGGCGGTGCGGGTGTCGGGGGCTGGTTCAGCCCTCGCTTCTGTCACGAAGGAAACCGGTGGTGCCGGCCTGCTGCAAACGTCTGGCGGCAGTATCTCCAGAGTCGCTTCAATCTCCAACCAATAAAAATTCCAATCCTTATTCAATATTTCATATGAAGACTGCGCCATGGCCTCAGGCTTGGCGGCAGGCATTCCGCAGGGGCCTGGAGGGCGTGCCTGCGGCGCGCAGACATAAAAAAACCCGGCCGAGGCCGGGTAGGTCCAGCAGGGCAGACGCAAGGTCTGCAACTGCTTAGAAGCGGTGGCGGATGCCCACAGCCAGGCTGGTGCCGGACTTCAGACCGGTGAAGCGGTCGTTCATGACCACGCCGTACACATCGGTACGCTTGGACAGGTTGTGGTCGTAGCCCACGGTGGTGGTGGTGTGCTTGCCGTCCCAGGCGCCGGTGTCCATCTTGGTGTGGGCCACGGCGGCCTTGATGGTGCCAGCCTTGGAGACGGGGATGTCCAGACCCAGCGAAGCGGTCTTGCCTTCGTAGTTGTCGTTGTCCTTGGTCTTGGACTGGCCGTAGGTGCCGTAGAGCTTGACCACGCCGAAGTCGTAGGAGCTGCCCAGCATCCAGTTTTGCTTGGTGCCGTCAGCCAGCAGGCCTGCGCCGGGGTTGTTGACCTGAGCGCGCTCGTAGAAGCCGGTCAGCATCAGGCCGCCGGTGCGGTAGGTGGCATTCACGCCCACGTTCTTCTTGCTGTTGGCCGTGGCCACTTCACCGAACTGGTAGGCCACGTTGATCGTCAGGCCGCCAATGTCGGGCGTGGTGTAGCGGATCTGGTTGCTCCAGCCGGTGTCCGACGGGGTGGTGCTGTAGTTCACGCCGCCGTTGTAGAAGGATACGTTCTCGTGCAGGATCAGCGGCGAGACTTCGAACGAGTCGCCAAACGGGTTGGCAAACACGGAAGGCAGGAAGTTGGGGGCCGAAGTGCGGCCCAGCAGCAGCTGACCGAAGCCGCCCGACAGGGTGACGTTCGCGTCACGGGCGAAGAACGTGTCGCCGGGGAAGCGGCCCTTGGAGCCGTCATCGCCCTGGAAGAAAGCGCCCAGCATGAAGCCGGCCTTCAGGCCGCCGCCCAGGTCTTCCGTGCCCTGCACGCCCCACCAGGAGGTGGACATACCGCCGGAATCGACCACGCTCTTGCGTTCCGAACCTGCCATCTTCATGGAGCCGACATACATGTCGACCAAGCCGGTCAGTTGGACATTGCTTTGTGCGTGGGCCGCGCCCAGGCATGCGAGCGCAGCGCCGAAGGCGATGAGAGTTTTTTTCATGTTGTTTCCTTGTGACAATGCGGCGATTCTCTGCTTTGTGCACAGAGCGCGTCACCATGCAAGAGGCTGGAGCCCGCTTTTTTTGCCCTGAACGGGAAAATTGAAGCAAAAAAGCAACAAATCGCGGTCAAAGCGCCGACAAAGCCGCTGCTTTCGCACCAGCTTGGTGCAAATCACCGACCAACCACGCCGCGGAGATTCCCCCTCGCTGCAGCCTTTTCGCGCCTATCTGCGCTCTTTCCGCACTCTTCAAGCACCGGTAGCGCCACACCGCCTGCGCGTCCTGCCCCGCGGCACAGCACCGCCCAAGACAAAGGGACTGCCCTGCAGTCCCTTGTTGGTGCCTGGTGCCTGGTGCCAGGTAGTCAGACCGGCAGGCCGCGGCTCGCGGCCCGTGCAGCGGCTTACTGCAGGAAGGCCGGCTTGGCGTAGCCGGCAAACTGGCTATCCACCACGGCCTTGAACTCGGCCGAGCGGTAGGCGGCCGCCAGGTCCTTGGCCCACTGGCTGTTTTCGTTGCCGGTCTTCACAGCCACCACGTTCAGGTACTGGTCGGGGGTCTTTTCCAGCACCACGGCGTCGTTCAGCTTCAGGCCGGACGAGATGGCGAAGTTGCCGTTGACCACCACGTAGTCGGCGTCTTCCAGCACGCGCGGCAGCTGGGCGGCTTCCAGCGGCAGGAACTTGAGCTTGTGCGGGTTGGCCGCCAGGTCCAGCTCCGAGATGCGGGCGGGGTTCACGCCCGGCTTGACCTGCACCAGACCGGCCTGCTGCAGCACCAGCAGCGCGCGCGCCAGGTTGCTGGGGTCGTTGGGCAGGGCCACCTTGGCGCCGTTCTGGATACCTTGCAGCGACTTGTGCTTCTTGCTGTAGACGCCCATGGGGGCCACGGGGCCCTGGACGATGGCGCTCAGCGCCAGCTTGCGGTCGGCGGTGAACTGGTCAAAGTAGGCGCGGTGCTGGAAGAAGTTGGCATCCAGCGAGCCGTCGCTCAGCGCCAGATTGGGCTGCACATAGTCGTTGAACTCCACCAGCTTGATCTGGTAGCCCTTCTTCTGCAGCTGGGGCAGGATGCCTTTTTGCAGCAGGTCGTAGTTGGAGCCGGCGGTGGCGCCGATCAGCAGCTTCTTCTTGGCGGCGTCCTGCGCCAGCGCGGGCGTGCCCAGGGCGGCCACCAGGGCCAGGGTGGAAGCGGCCAGCACGGCGCGGCGGGAAACAAAGCGGGAGGTCATGGGAAAACTCGCAAAAGGGACAAAAGAGAGAATGGGGGGAGAGAATCCGGGCCACCGGACGGTGGCGGTCGCCCTTCAGTATCGCGCCGCCATGGGTAAACCCTAGAGATAAAAAAACTATTTGTTTATCACCCATCCCATATAAACCCGGCCATCGCCCTACCGGAACCTGCCTGTGACCGCTTTCTTCCCCGCCGCTTCTGCACCTTCCGCCGCCGTTCTCGACCTGTTGCAACATCCCGGGCACATCGCCCGGGTGCAGGGCATCAGCGTGGGACACCACACCGACTCCCGCCGCCCCACCGGCTGCTCCGTGGTGCTGTGCCCGCAGGGCGCAGTGGGCGGGGTGGATGTGCGCGGCGCCGCCCCCGGCACCCGCGAGACGGATCTGCTGGCGCCCTCCAATCTGGTGCAGCAGGTGCACGGCATCACCCTCGCGGGTGGCAGCGCCTGGGGGCTGGATGCCGCCAGCGGCACGGTGCGCTGGCTGGAAGCCCAGGGCGCCGGACTGGACATTGGCGTGGGCCGCATTCCGCTGGTGCCCGCTGCCGTGCTGTTCGATGTGATGCTGGGCGACATGACCATCCGCCCCGATGCTGCGGCCGGCTACGCGGCCTGCCAGGCCGCCACCCGCGAACGCCCGGCCGAAGGCAGCGTGGGCGCGGGCGCCGGCGCCGTCGTGGGCAAGATCTTTGGCTTGGCACGGGCCATGAAAGGCGGCATCGGCACGGCCAGCTTCACCGTCGACGGCGTTACCGTGGGCGCCCTGGTGGCGTGCAATGCACTGGGTGATGTCTACCACCCGACCACCGGCGAGCTGCTGGCCGGTGCACGCACGGCCGATGGCGCCGCTCTGCTGCGCGCGCGCGATGCCCTGCTGCGCGGCGACAGCCCACAGACCATTCTGGCCGGCAGCAACACCACCATCGGCGTGGTGGCCACCGATGCCCAGATCACCAAGCCCCAGGCCCAGCGCCTGGCCACCGTGGCCCACGACGGTCTGGCCCGCGCCATCAACCCGGTGCACACCATGAGCGACGGCGACACCCTGTTTGCCCTGGGCACGGGCCAGTCCGGCCGGACGCTGGGTCTGATGACGCTGTTCACCCTGGCCGCCGAAGCCGTGGCCGTGGCCACGGCCCGCGCCATTCTGCTGGCCAGCGCGGTGGAGGTGCCCGGTCAGGCCAGGCTGCCGTGCTGGAGCGACGGGCTGCGCCCTACCCGCTAGCCCTGCAACCCTGTACCTCACAGCGGGCAGGGTGCAAGGCACACGCCGGCACCACGCATCCACCGCCTCCCCGGACAGACCGGGTGGCCGGTGGGGGTGGATTGGGGCTGGGAGGTGTGCCTCAGTCCACCTTGGCGCCCGAGGCCTTGACCACCGGCGCCCAGTTGCTGACTTCCGAGCGGATGAAGCTGCTGAACTGGGCCGGTGTGTTGTGCTCGGCCACGGCACCCAGCTTGGCGTAGGCTTCCTTGACCTCGGGCTTGTCAAAGGCGGCGTTCATGGCCTTGTTCAGCTTGTCCACGATGTCCTTGGGCGTGCCCTTAGGGGCAATCAGGCCGAACCAGCTGCTCACATCGAACGGTGCCACGCCGCTTTCCTCCATGGTGGGCAGGTCCGGCGCCGAGGGCGAGCGGGTCTTGGTGGTCACCGCCAGCGCGCGCAGCTTGCCGCCCTGCACCTGGGGCCAGGAAGACGGCATGTTGTCGAACATGAACTGCACCTGCCCGCCCATCAGGTCGGTGAGCGCCGGCGCGCTGCCCTTGTAGGGCACGTGCTGGGTCTGCAGGCCGGTGCGCACCTTGAACAGCTCGCCCGCCATGTGGATGGAGGTGCCGCTGCCCGAGGAGGCGTAGGACACCTTGTCGTTGTTGGCCTTGGCCCAGGCGATCAGCTCCTTCACATTCTTGGCCGGCACATTGGGCGTGACCACCAGCACATTAGGCACCTTGGCCCCCAGGGCCACGGCCTCGAAGTCGCGGTTCAGGTCGAACTTCACATTGGGGTACAGGGTCTGGTTGATGGCGCTGGTCACGGCCACAAACAGCAGGGTGTAGCCATCGGCCGGGGCGGCGGCCACCAGATCGGTGGCGATATTGCTGCCGCCACCGGGCTTGTTGTCCACCATGAAGGTCTGGCCCAGTGCCTGTGTCAGCTCCTTGGCCATGATGCGCGCCACCACGTCGGTGGTGCCGCCGGCCGAAAAGCCCACCACCACGCGCACGGGCTTGTTCGGGTAGGCGGTCTGCGCGCTGGCGCCCAGCGCGCAGGTGGCCAGCAAGGCGGCTGCGGCACGGGCAATGCCGCGGCGGGACAGGGGCAGGGAAGAAGAAACGGGCATGGGGAGAGTCTCCGGAAGATGCTGGAACGGTGCGGCGTGGCGGGGTGTTGCCCCCGCCTTGGGCCGCGGTACCCCGCGAATCTAGGCGGCCTGCGCCTTCCGTGGCACTGGGATTTGCCCCTGCGCCGGCAGCGCCCGGTCGCGCCAGCGACAGGGGAAGCCACGCCGTGCACTGGCGGCCCCGGGGGCACGCCCACGGGCCCGCCGGTACTTGCTGCACCCCATCTCCCATGAAAAAAGGCTCCCGAAGGAGCCTTTTTGTGGAACCACAAGAATTACTTGAGGGCCTTGTAGCGGAAGCGCTTGGGCTGTGCGCCCTCTTCGCCCAGGCGCTTTTTCTTGTCGGCTTCGTACTCTTGGTAGTTGCCGTCGAAGAACACCCATTGCGAATCGCCTTCGGCGGCCAGGATGTGGGTAGCGATACGGTCCAGGAACCAGCGATCGTGGGAGATCACCATCACGGTGCCGGCGTATTCCAGCAGCGCGTCTTCCAGGGCACGCAGGGTTTCCACGTCCAGGTCGTTCGACGGTTCGTCCAGCAGCAGCACGTTGCCGCCCTGGATCAGGGTCTTGGCCAGGTGCAGACGGCCGCGCTCACCACCGGAGAGGTTGCCGACCTTCTTTTGCTGGTCCTGGCCGTTGAAGTTGAAGCGACCGGCGTAGGCACGCGAGGCCATGGTGAACTTGCCGACGTTGATCATGTCCAGACCGCCGGAGATGTCTTCCCACACGGTCTTGTCGTTGGCCAGCGCATCGCGGTGCTGGTCGACGAAGGCCATCTTCACGGTCTGGCCGATGTCCACAGTACCGGAATCGGGTTGTTCCTTGCCGGCGATCAGCTTGAACAGGGTCGACTTACCGGCGCCGTTGGGGCCGATGATGCCGACGATGGCGCCCGCAGGCACGTTCATGGACAGGTTGTCGATCAGCAGACGGTCGCCAAAGGCCTTGGAGACGTTGTTGAATTCGATGACCTTGGAGCCCAGACGCTCAGCCACAGGAATGAAGATTTCCTGGGTTTCGTTGCGCTGTTGGTATTCGTAATCGCTCAGTTCCTCGAAGCGGGCGATACGGGCCTTGGACTTGGCTTGGCGGCCCTTGGCGTTCTGGCGCACCCATTCCAATTCCTTCTTCAAGGCCTTGGCGCGGGCTTCCTCACCCTTTTGTTCGGCTTCCAGACGGTTGCCCTTTTGCAGCAGCCAGTCGGAGTAGTTGCCCTTGTAGGGGATGCCGTGGCCACGGTCGAGTTCCAGAATCCACTCGGCGGCGTTGTCGAGGAAGTAGCGATCGTGGGTGATGGCCACCACGGTGCCGCTGAAACGGTGCAGGAAGTGCTCCAGCCATTCCACGGATTCGGCGTCCAAGTGGTTGGTGGGTTCGTCGAGCAGCAGCATGTCGGGCTTGGACAGCAGCAGCTTGCACAGGGCCACGCGGCGCTTTTCACCGCCGGAGAGCTGGCCGATCACGGCGTCCCATGCGGGCAGGCGCAGTGCGTCGGCGGCGATTTCCAGCTGGTGTTCGGAGTCTGTGCCGGCGGCGGCAATGATGGCTTCCAGCTGGCCTTGCTCGGCAGCCAGGGCGTCAAAGTCGGCATCTTCCTCGGCGTAGGCGGCATACACCTCTTCCAGACGGGCCTTGGCGTTGTTCACCTCGGCCATGGCTTCTTCCACGGCCTGGCGCACGGTGTGCTCAGGGTTCAGCTGGGGTTCCTGGGGCAGGTAGCCGATCGACAGGCCGGCCATCGGAATGGCTTCGCCTTCGATTTCCTTGTCCACGCCAGCCATGATCTTGAGCAGCGAGGACTTGCCGGAGCCGTTCAGGCCCAGCACGCCGATCTTGGCGCCAGGGAAGAAGCTGAGGGAGATGTCCTTCAAGATCTGCCGCTTCGGCGGCACGGTCTTGGTGACATGGTTCATCGAAAAGACGTATTGGGCCATGGATGCTTACGAAAAAAAATCTGGGTTTTGGTGAGAAATCTGGGCAACCGGAGGCTGCCGACCAACCATGATTATCGACGCATGCGACAATACGCATAGCCAAGAGCTCCAGTTGCCCTTGGCATCAGCATTTCAGCTGGGGACGACGGACGCTGCTCCAGGCTCCCATTCCTTGAAATCATCTGCCTAAGACTGGCCCGGCAACCAACGCAGGTTGCCCCGACAGGCTGATACCCAGCGCCCCGGACGGGCGCATCGACAAGAATGACATTTGAAGAACTGAACCTGGCACCCGCCATTGTCAAGGCCGTGCTCGAACAGGGTTACGAGAACCCGACACCCATCCAGGCACAGGCGATCCCCGCTGTGCTGACCGGCCAGGATCTGCTGGCCGGCGCCCAGACCGGCACCGGCAAGACGGCGGCCTTCTCGCTGCCCATGCTGCACCGCCTCACGCAAGGCGGCACCCAGGCTCCGGCCGGCGGCATCCGCGCTCTGGTGCTCTCGCCCACCCGCGAGCTGGCTGCCCAGATCAACGAAAACCTCGTCAGCTACGCCAAGTACCTGGACGTGACCTCCACCGTCATCTTCGGCGGCGTGGGCATGAAGCCCCAGGTGGACCGCATCCGCAAGGGCGTGGACATCCTGGTGGCCACCCCCGGCCGTCTGCTGGACCTGCAGCAGCAAGGTCTGGTGGATCTGTCCCAGGTCGAAATCCTGGTGCTGGACGAAGCCGACCGCATGCTCGACATGGGCTTTATCCATGACGTGAAAAAGGTCTTAAACCTGGTGCCCAAGGACAAGCAAAGCCTGCTGTTCTCCGCCACCTTCAGCGACGACATCCGCGAGCTGGCCAACAGCCTGCTGAAGAACCCGCAGTCCATCCAGGTCACGCCGCGCAACACCACGGTGCAGCGCATCACCCAGGTGATCCACCCCGTGGGCCGCGGCAAGAAGAAGGAAGTGCTGCTGCACATCATCAAGGAACACAACTGGAGCCAGGTGCTGGTGTTCACCCGCACCAAGTTCGGCGCCAACAATGTGGCCGACTACCTGACCAAGCACGGCATCAGCGCCATGGCGCTGCACGGCAACAAGAGCCAGAGCGCCCGTACCCAGGCACTGGCCGGCTTCAAGACCGGTGAGCTGCGCGCCCTGGTGGCCACCGACATCGCGGCCCGCGGCATCGACATCGACGAGCTGCCGCACGTCGTGAACTACGAAATCCCCAACGTCCCTGAAGACTACGTGCACCGCATTGGCCGTACCGGCCGCGCCGGCCGCGAAGGCCATGCCGTCAGCCTGGTGTGCATGGACGAAGAAGGCTTCATGATGGAGATCGAGCGCTTCACCAAGCAGGAGATCCCGGTGCAGGTGCTCGAAGGCTTCGGCCCCGAAGCCGATGAGAAGGCCGAACCCATCGCCATGGGCCGCCAGACCATCTGGGGCGGTGCCGGCAAGCCGCCCAGCCGCGACGTGATGCAGGCCGCTGCCAAGGCTGCGCGCCAGGAAATGATGGACCGCATCCGCACCAACAAGGTGGCCCAGGGTGGCGACCGTGCCGCCGGCAAGGGCAAGGGCCCCCGTCCCGCCGCAGGTGGCCAGGGTGCCGCGGCATCCGAAGACGGCCAGCGCCGCCAGGGTCACAGCAACGGCAGCAACCGCCGTGGCAACGACCAGGCCCGTGCACCGCGCCCCGAATTCGCCGGTGAGGGCGACGCCCAGCAACGCCGCAGCGGCCAGGGCTTCAATCGCTCGCGCCAACGCCCCTCGCGTGACAACCCGCGTGCCGATGCACCGCGCAGCGACTTCCCCCGTGACGAGCAACGCGCACCGCGCAGCCAACCCCAGCGCCAGATCCGCGACGGCTACGAAGGCCCGAGCCGTTTTGACGACCAACCCCCTCGTGCCAACGCCCACCTGGGCACCCATGTGGGCGTGATCCGCAATGCCGCTCCGCGCAGCAATGGCGGCGGCGGCAATGGCGGCCAGCCTGACCCGATGCGCACCAGCGTGGACAGCATGGCCGATCGCGGTCGCCGTGGCGGCTTCGGCGGTGGCAACCGCCGCGGTGGCAATGGCGGCGGTGGCGGCAACGGCGGCGGCGGCTTTGGCGGCGGCAACCGCCGTGGCGGTGGCGGCGGCTTCAACCGCTGATCCCGCCCACCTGCAGGCCCTGCGCCTGCAGGTTTTCGAAATGCAGCAGCGCGCCCTGCGCTGACACACGGACTCCCCACGCTGCAGCTAGCATTGCCCCTGCGCCACCCGCACGCCCTTGCGGCTGCGGAATGGCCTGACCGTGACCCGAGGTACCCGCACACCATGACCACGCCCTCCACTTTCGCCCCCTCCTCCTTTCAGGATCGTTCGGAAGCCCGTTCTGCCCCCTTGCGGTGGCTGAGCGTCCTGGGCGCCGCCACGGTGCTGGCCGGCTGTGCCAGTACCCCGCTGCCCGTCTGGCAACCCAGCCGGCCCGCGCCCGCTCCGGCCCCGGCGCGCACACCCGCACCCGAGGCTGCCGGCGGCTCGCCCTCCTCCATTCTGTCGACGGCGCAAACCACGCCGATTGCCCCGGCCCCTGCGCTGGAAGCCCTGCCTTACGCCGGAGAAGTGGCGCTGCGCTTTCCCGATCCCGCCGTGCGCTACCAGACGCCCGGCCTGGAAAACGGCCGCCGCAGCTTCACCACCAACGAAGAGCTGAGCACGCTGCTGCAGACCCTGTCCACCAAGACCCTGGGCCAGCCTGTGCGCCTGGGCCTGATCACCATCGGCACCAGCCAGCAAGGCCGCCCCATCCATGCGCTGGTGGCCGCCAAGGCCAGCGCCATCAACCCCGAAGCCCTGGACGAGACCCGCCGCCCCACGGTACTGATCGTGGCCGGCCAGCAAGGCACGGACTTTGCCCCCACCGAGGCGCTGCTTGCCATGAGCCAGGAGCTGGACGCCGGTGGCCGGCTGCACCCCCTGCTGGGCCAGGTCAATGTGGTGCTGGTGCCCCGCGCCAACCCCGACGGCTTTGAAGCCGGCAGCGCCGCCACTGCGGACGGCACGCTGCTGACGCAGGACCACCTGCTGCTGCAGACCCCCGAAGCCCGCGCACTGGCCAAGCTGGTGCGGGACTACCGCCCCACCGTGGTGGTGAATGCCGAGGAATTTGCCGCCATCCACCCCACGCTGGAGCAGTTCGACGCCCTGCGCGCCGACGATGCCGGCCTGCAGTACGGTCTGAGCCCCAATGTGCACGAGTTCGTGGCCAAGGCCGAACGCGAGTGGCTGCACCGCCCCATCACCGACAGCCTGACCCAGGCCGGCCAGCGCGTGGACTGGGCCTATACGGCCAGCCCCACCGACAAGGTGCTGAGCACGGGCAGCCCGGCCCCCACCAGCCTGTTCAACATGGCGGCGCTGAAGAACCTGCCCAGCCTGACGGTGCAAAGCCGCGGCGCCGACCTGCAGCGCCTGCACATCCAGCGCCGGGTCCACACCCAGGTGACGGCACTGACTGCCGCGCTGAACGACACCATTGCCCGGGCCGACGACCTGAGCAAGGTGCAGTCCTTTGTGACCCGCGATGTGGCCTCCCAGGCCTGCAAGGGCCAGCTCACCGTGGCCGCACAGGCACAGCAGACGCAGCGCGATGTGGTCATGCTGGACCCGCTGACCGGCGCCGACAAGACGGTGCGCGCCGCCTGGCGCTCCAGCCAGGAACTGCGCCCCACCTTGCAGCGTCCCCGCCCCTGCGGCTACTGGCTGTCGCCGCAAAGCGACCGCGCGGTGGAACGCCTGCGCCTGCTGGGCGTGCAGGTGCAGCGCGTGGCCGAACAGGCCCCGGTGCTCAGCGACGGCTATGCCGCCGCCGGCGCCGATGCCAAGATCAGCGTGGTGCGCAACGCCATCGACGCCGTGCCCGGCAGCTACTTCATCAGCATGAACCAGCCCCTGGCCAATGTGGCCGCCGCCGCGCTGGAGCCCGATACACCCTACAGCTATGTGAAGCAGGGCATCATCCCCACACTGGGCGATCTGGCCCGCGTGATGGCGCCCACCACCCTGGTGTTCGAAGAGGACTGAATAGGACTGAAGCGACCCCAGGCGCAATGATGCGCAGCGGTGCGCAGGCGCTGCGGCGCGGCGCATCGGCAGCCCCTGGCAATTTCGCCCCAGCAAAAAGCCCCGGCGCTCAGGCTCCGGGGCTTTTTTTATCGCTGGTGGGGCTGCGGGGCGACCGACCTATACCGACCTATACCGACCTATACCGCTCTACTCCGATCTACTCCGCCCCACTCAGCCAATCTTCCCCAGCCGCTGCGCATGGTGGTGCGCCGCGGCCCGGGCTGGCATCATTTTTTCTTCTTCCAGGCTGCGTAGTACTCGTCGGCCATGCTGCGCAGGGCCCGGCCGATGCGCGCATATTCGAACTCGTTGAGGTTGGCCAGCGAGGCGCGGCCCGAGGGGTGCGGCGTGCCAAAACCCCGGCCCGGCAGCAGCACGATGCCGGTTTCATCGGCGATGCGGAACAGCAGCTCGTTGGCCGCAAAGCTGCCCTTCACCCAGGCCGCAAACTCGGCGCCGTAGAGCTGCTCGGAGATTTTCTCCAGATCCAGCAGGGTGTAGTAGTCCACCGAGTTCTCATCGTCGGGGACCTCGATGCCCAGCTCGGCGTACATCGCGCCCTGGCGCCTGCGGATGACGCCTTTGAGCGCCGCCTTGTAATTGTTGCTCTCGTCCATCAGCGCGAACAGCGAGAACAGCACCATCTGCACCTGCTGGGGCGTGGACAGCCCGGCCGTGTGGTTGAGTGCCACGGTGCGGCTGTCGGCCACCAGACGGTCGATGAACTTCAGCCCGGGCACATCGGTGGTGATGGACGCGTACCGGTGTTCGAGCGAGGTCTTGTCTGCCGCAGGCAGGGCCGCCAGCTTCTGGTCGATCACATTGTTCTGGTGCAGGGCAATGGTGCCCAGCCGCCAGCCCGTGGCGCCGAAGTACTTGGAGAACGAATACACCAGGATGGTGTTCATCGGGCACACCGAGAACAGCGAACGGAAGTCGTCGGCGAAGGTGCCGTAGACATCGTCCGTCAGGATCATCAGGTCGGGCCGGTCGTTCTTGACGATCTGGGCAATCTTTTCCAGGCCGTGGTCGTTGAGCTTCACGGATGGCGGGTTGGAGGGGTTGATACAGAAAAAGATCTTGATCGCCGGGTCCTTGAGCTTGTCCAGCTCGGAGTCCGGATACTGCCAGCCGGCCTCCGGATCGGCGTTGATCGCCACGGCTTCCAGCCCGTAGGTTTCCAGCTCCGGAATCTCGATGTAGGGGGTGAACACCGGCATGCCGATGGCCACCTTGTCGCCCTTGCTCACCAGCTTGTTCTGCTTGAGCGAATCGAAGATGTAGGTCATAGCGGCGGTGCCGCCTTCGGTGGCGAAGATGTCCACCTTCTTCGCGGAGACGCGGCCTCCCACCATCTCCTGCATCACGTACTGGCGCACGATCTGCTCGCTGATGCGCAGCATGCGCGGCGGCACGGGGTAATTGCAGCCCAGCACCCCTTCCACCATTTCGTGCAGGAATTCCGAGGCGGACAGCCCCAGCTGGTCCCGCACATAGCTCAGCGCGCGGCGCAGAAAGGCCACGCCTTCCTGGTCCTGGAATTCACTGAGAAAGCGCTCGAAACGGCCTTCGATGCCTTCGATCTGCGGCAGCCCGCCGATGCCGCCGTGCATATAGGAAAAGGACAGCTCCGATTCCGTGGCCGCAAACAGCCCCAGGCGGAAGAAGGCCCGGCGCGGCACGGTGGCCAGGAAGTTGGGGTTGCCGCGGCCGGCGTTCAGCATGTCCTTGGCGGGTCGGCCGGAGGCCAGCTTGATCAACTCATCCTTGAGTTCGAAAGGGCTCAGCTTGGTGAATTGGCTGTAATCAGTCATCTCAATCTACTCCGTTTCAAAGTTGAAGTCAGGCAAAGGCCACGACCAAAGGGCCCAACAGCGTCAGGAACACATTCGCAAGCGCATAGGTGACGGCAAACGGGGTGGTTGGAATCGAATTTCCGGCCTTGTCCAGCACCTCACCGAATGCAGGGTTGGCGCTGCGTGATCCGGACAGCGCGCCCGCAAAGATCGCCACGTTGTCATAGCGCAGCACGTAGCGACCGACCAGCATCGTGAGGATCATCGGAAGAATCGTCACGACCACACCAATCAGGAAGATGGACAGGCCGCTCTGTGCAATCGTGTGCACGGCTTCCTGGCCCGACTGCAGGCCCACCACCGCGACAAAGCCGGCCAGGCCCAGGTCGCGCAACAGCGTGGAGGCACTGCTGGGCATATTGCCCATGTTCATGTGGCGGCTGCGGTACCAGCCAAAGGCCAGGCCGGACAGCAGTGCACCGCCGCCCGCGCCCAGGGTCAGCGGAATCGCGCCGATGCGCACCACGAACAGGCCAATCAACAGGCCGACGACCAGACCCAGGCCGTGGAACACAAAGTCCGTCTTGTCGCTGGGAATGATGGCCGGCCCGACGCGGCCCGCCAGGCGCTGCAGGTCTTCCTGCACGCCGTGGACCGTGACCACGTCGCCGGCTTCGATGACCGTGTCGTCCTTGAGGTCCAGCTTCACCCCGCCGCGCGATGCCCCCAGCACGTAGATGCCGTGCCGCAGATCGGGGCTGAGCGTCATGATGGCGCGCACGGTCTGGCCCACGAACTCCTTGCCGCCAATCTGTATGTCGCGCGTGGTGACCACCAGCTCCATGCCGGGCTCGGACAGCGTTTCCAGTAAAGCGGCTTTGAATTCCGGATAAATCGTCTTTGAAAGCCGGACGGGTATTTTCCAGCGAAATTGCTTGATTTCCGGATAGCCGCTTTCTCTCAGCTGTTGGCCAGGCTCTTGCCCGTGGCCACGGCAGGTTCCCAGGTTGCCAGGGCGGCGTCTTGGGGCAGCTTCAACACCTTGCCTCCCTCAATGTCGCCCAGCACCTGTCCGAGCAAACGGACGCCCATGGGCGCCAAGTCGCGGCGCCATAGTTGCTCTGGGGTGTCGCCGGGTCGTATCCAACACCAGTCCTGGGCAGCGACTGGGCCAGTGTCCGCGCCGTCGTCCATCCAGTAGGCCGTCCCCCCTGTGATCTTGTCGCCCATGTGGATTGCCCAGTGGATGGCGTCACGCCCCCGGTGCCGGGGTAACAGGCTGGGGTGGTAGCCCAACGCGCCCAGGCGGGTCTTCTCCCGCGCCTGGCGGGTGATGAAGACGTGGGCATGGGCGCAGAGCAGGAGGTCAACGCCTTCGGGCACCCAGTCGGCGCCGAGGCGGCCCTGCACCTGGCAGACAGGAATGCCTTTGGCCGTGGCCAGGGCCGCCAGGCGGTCGTCCAGCCGGGGCGCGCTGACGGCCGCCACGTCATACCCGCGCTGCAGGCACAGGTTCAGGGCTTCGGCGCCCAGCCACTTTTGGCCGACGATCATGACGCGCATAGTGCGTCTCCCAGGTAACGGAAGCCCTGCACTGCACGGAAATGGCCGCCGTAGCCCGAGCCCATGTCTTTTGTGCCATTGCGGGCATGAGTGCGCGCGATGCTTTGTCTACAGCGAACCTTATCGTCGCCGTGCAGCTTGGCAGATACCTGCGTCCAGCGGTTGGACCGGCGCAGTGCGCTGGCCAGGCCGGGGTGGCTGGTGTGAAAAAGCGTCAGCATGGGGCGGCCGTAGCGGTTTTGGCCCAGGCGCCACCGCTCACAGACGGCATCCAGAAAGCGCAGGCCTACGCCGGCGCCTTGCCACTCAGGCATGACGACCAGGCGGCAGGCCCTGGATTCTGTGCGGCTGCGCGTGCTGACTGCCAGGTGGGCTACCAGTTGTCCGTCGACCGTGGCCACGTAATTGGTAGCGGCAATCATGCGGGGCAGCTTCAGATAGTGATGCGGCTCAAAGGCAGCCCAATGCTCCCAGCCGCATTGCCACAGGTCGACGTCAATGCGCGGTCGCTGCCGAAGCCACCCCCGGGAGAACTGGCCTGTGGCAGTGTCAAACACCCAGTCAGGCTGTAACCAGTCCAAGATGTCGTAGTGGCAGCTAAGCAGCACGGCCTGGCCGCCAGTGCGACGCCATGCCTTTGCGAATGCCCCAGCTCCAATGCGTGCGATCTGGCGGTCGACCACACTGGAGAACTCGTCCACCACGGCTTGGCCAGGGGCCTCGGCAATCAGCCTGGCCAGGTTGGCGCGGAATTGTTCCCCGTTGGACAGCACATGGTACGGGCGCAGCCATGTCGGCACGCTGCCCAGGCCCACACTGGAGAGCGCGGCCGTGGCAGCGTCAAAACTGCCTTGGTCGTCGATGGCGTCGATGATGGGGCGGTCTGCTGGCCAGGACGGTACATACATGGCGCCGCCGCCCCACAGCTGGCGGCCGATGCTGGACTTTCCGGAGCCGCTGGGGCCAACGACAACGCCGATCTGCCAGGGCGCGCTTTCCAAGTCCAAGTCGGCCTGCAGCCGGAAGTCGGCGCCGGAATCCACGTTGAACAACGATTTCACCCGCGCTGCGCGGTAGCTGTTGAAGTCGCTGCAGCGGTTGTGTATATCGACCTTCATACGCACACCACTTTGGGCGAATAGCCCAGCTTGCAGAGCTTTGCATACTGGCGCTGTTGGTCAGCCTCGTCTTTGCAGACCAGCACCAGGCCGTGTTGGGGCTTGTATTTGAAGCCGTTTTCCCCCGGCCGTTTGGGGGTTTGCTTCTGTGTTGTGGCCACGAGCCTTCCCTTTCTCTTTCTCAGAAAAGGCGCTCGGGGCGCTCAAGTTGTTGAGCCCACCGCATCGTGGGCATTTGATTGCGAGGCGGGTGTATTCCGCTTCGCACAATTTGCGGCCGCAGTTGCCGCACCGGACTTCTTCCATTTGCACGCCTCTTTCTCTGGTAGGCTCGGCGCGCTCTCGCGAGAGTAGGCGGGCCTTGCCGGCATGCAGGCGTGTTCTGCGTGTTGGGGCTTGGACAGGTGTTCCCGCACCTGCCCAAGTCGCCCGTCTTTTTTACGCTGGCCAGTCCTCGGCTTCGTTGTACGCATCCAGTGCGGCCTGGCGTTCTGCTGGATCCGCAATCAGGGCAATAGCGTCGATTGCTTGGTGATGCCGGCGCTCAGCTGCAAAGCAGGCCTGCACATGCTTGGCAATTGCTGCAGCAACCCCTTCGACCTCCTCCAGCGACAGTGTTGCCCAACCTGACTCTGCCTTGAATTCGACGGTCTCCAGACCAGCTATGCGCGCATTGGCAACGACGGTGGTGATGCGGTTTTGGTCATCCAGTGCTGTGGCCACCCTGATGCCGCTGGGCAGGGTGATACCGCCTGTTTCGACTTCCCAGCGGTAGCGGGTGACGATCTCTTTCAAGTCGCCTGCGGTGATGGGCGGCGGAGGTGGATTGAGGTACGCCTCGACCTCATCGGGCGTCATTGCCAAAAGGCCGGGGCGCATCTGAGATTCAGGCACGCCATCGTCGTAAGCCCAAGGATTCCCCTCGGCGTCTTTGAAGTACTTCATTGCGTTGTTGTCTCCAGCCATGTGGCGATAGACGAAAAGATGCCGGTGGGGACTTTGTAAGTCTTCCCCGGCGGCACAGTCGCTGTCACGGCCAGACTTAGATTCACCGACGCCTGCGATGAGCCGACAAATGACTTCCCGTCAACTTCAAGGACAGCGGTTGCCTGGGAAATTGCGGCAGGACCAGCCACATTGACCTCAATGTCATCGGCCGTGGTGTTCGTGTATGTGACCCCCAGAACGCGTGACGCAGCCAAATTGCGTGGGGCACGCTTGGATGGCTTGGCCTCAAGGCTTGACACCCGCGCGTCGAGCAGGTCCATGCGCGCATTCAGTGCTGGCGCATTCAGATCACCCGCGTTTGTGACGCGGCCGTACATGCGGATCATCCAGATGCCGTACCAGGTGCGCGGGCGGAACTCTCCCGTAACGGGATCGGTCATTGTTCCCGCTGGCAAGGCAAGGGAGACATCTAGCACCAGAGGAGCAATCGCTGTGTTTGTGCTGCCTTGAATGGGGAGGTTAATGGCGGAGACCGGAGCAACCTTGAACAAGTTGGTCTTTAGCGCATCCAACGCGGCCCAAGCCGGCACTGGTGCTGTACCGACAATGTTGCGCATCGCATCAATGACCGCGGTGCCTGGCTTTGCACCTGCAGGGTTGGCGCCAACACCATAGAAGGCACCCACGTTGCCCGGCTGCACGCCGTTTTTGTCCGGCGGGCGCATCCAGCTGGCGCCGTCCCCCAAGCTCCAGTGGGTCACGCGCTTGTAGGGGTCCGCCTGCCACTCGGCTTCAGTGCAATAGAACTGCGTTGCCGCCACGTCCTGGCGCATGGAGGGGTACATCAGGTCCAACAACTGCTGGCCGCTGGATTGTGTATCGCCTTCGGGCATGGCCCCGCCCCGGCCGCCCCATACATAGGCCGTGAAACGGGGCAATCCGCCAGCGCGGGCGACAGCTTTGCTAATGGCTTGAAAAAGCTGGTCCTGGGTGCCTTTTTCCAGGTCCACCTCAAAGCCCCGAATGGCGTTGGCCAGCTCGTTTTGCACTGCGTTGAGCCAGGCCGCGTCGATCTCCGTCGGCGGGCGGTTGGTGGCTGGGTCTTCGTGGACGAACTGGTTATCCACGTGCCCTGCTGCGTCAATGAGGTGCATAACTGCCTCCTGCTCCTGAAATATCCTCAAACCACAAATAGACGTGTGCCTGCTTGAATGCGTCCAAAGCGGCCCACAGCACAGCGGGATCCACCACGGTGCGGTAATAGCGCACCAGCAGCACATAGCGGCCGCGCGGCCCCCACAGCCGCTTGCCGACTTGGCTACCCACACGCATGGGGCCGACCAGGTGGGAGACCTGCACCATGGCTATCGGAAAGGTCAGCGCGGCGCCGGCCTGGCTCCACAGGCGCTGGCCAGCCTTGCTGCCTACGGTAAAAGCGCGGCGGGCGGGCTCCTGCAGGTCGCCCAGGGCCTCGGTGGCCACGCGGCGGTATTCGTCAATGTGCCAGCTGCTGGCCTTGGGGCGGTGGGCTTCAATGGCCGCATCCAGCACTTGCTGGCCATGGGCGCCCACGCGGGCCAGCTCCTGGGCGGTGCCCTGCAGCATGGCGTCGCCCAGGCCGCCTGCAGGCCATTGCCAGGCCTGGCCAGGCGGCAGCAGTGCCTGCAGGGCGACCGCGTATCGGCCGGCGTCGTAGTGGGGCAGCTTCATTGCCAGGTCACCCCTGCAAATACCAGGATTTCCCCGGGCGCGGCCTGGATGGCCACGGTGGGGGCCACCAGCACGTACTGGATGGTCACGCGGCCAATGGCACCGTCGATCTCGGCACGCAGCAACTGGGCGTCGTTGTCTACCTTGGAGAGCACCAGGGCCTGCAGCGCCGCGTCGATGGCATTGCGGTTGGCCTGGTTGTCCACGGCCGGCTGCAGGTGAATTACGGGCTGCACAAATCGCTGCAGGGGTTCCGCCAAACGCCAGTCGCCTGTGGCAGGCGCGATGCCAAGCAAGAACGCCCTCCCAGCTTCCAGCACAGCGGCCGTCGGCATGCGGCCAGGTAAGCCGTCGCAGATGGGGCGAACGATCACGCTGCCCATACCCAGTACGTGGGGCTGGACCAAGGCACCGGTCACGCTAGGGTGGGCGCGCTTGACCCAGGCAATGTAATCCTCGGGCTTGCCGCTGCGGGCGCCGCGCGAAGTCACGGTCTGCCATTCCTCGGCCACGCGCAGGCGCCAAGCTTCAAGGTCTTCGTCTTCAGCGCCACCGCCAATGCCGGCAGCGTCCACGGTCAGCGTGCTGTTCACGCCAAGAGCCGGGTCCACCAGGGTCAGTACTTGGCCAGCGGCCAGGTTGCCCGCGCTGCCGGCTGTGGCGCAGCGCACCCGCACGGCCGTGGGGCCTGCACTCAGCTCCACGGCGTTGGTCACGGTGTAGTCCAGGCCGTTGCTGGCGCGCAAGGGGTGATCGGCCAGCAACTTGCCGCCCGCATTGCCCGTGGCCAGCGCACTGCCGGAGGCCTGCGTGGCCAGCAGGCGGGGGACGCTATACAGAGATGCCCAGTCGTGCAGGCGCTCCAGCTCACAGGTCAGCGGGGAGCACTGCTTGTCGATCCAGTCCAGGTGGCCATGCTGGCCGTGGCAGGCCTGTGCCCACATGGTTGCCAGCGGCCCGCTCAGCGCTGCCGGCATTGCGGCCAGGTCGGCAGCAATGCGGTCTTTTAGCTCGGTGTATGAGGGACGGGCGTAGGTCACAAAGGGATTCGCACAATGAACTTTCGTCCATTGTGGAATCCCGAAACTGCAAGCGAAACGCGGGAAATGTTTCCCGCCGGGGTGTCTGCCGGGTCCTCCTGCACGTCGACGTCGACAAGGCCTGGGGCGCGTTTGGTCAGCGCGGTGCGGACCATGGCCAAGGCCTCGCGGCGCGCATTGTCGTTGAGCGCCTGGCGGCGCACGTGCCACAGCCCGCTACCAGCCGTGGGGTCTGCATACCAGCCGCGACGGTCATAGCGGGCAGCGCGTGATTCGGGGGCCTCCGCGTCAGTGAAGAGCGCGGCATACACCAAGGTAGCGGCCGCAGCATCGGCGTCGGCCTGGTCATCGATGGCCAGGTCGAACTGGCCCCAGTCTGTCTGTATCAGCTGCAGCATGTTCACTCCATGGCTTTGTTGGGCTTGTCGGTGGTGTTGCCCTGGCCGTTTTCAGGGTGGCCATGGTCGTTGTATGCGGTGCGCATTTCGGCCATAGACACCCCGCCGCTTCCGGCGTTGTCGATGATGTCGCCCGCGCACTTGAGCAGTGGCACGTCTGCGAACACTTCCGGGGCATTCGTCAGGGTGATGGGTTTTCCTGCGCCGTCCACCACGATCCCGTTTCGGGTCAGGTGGACTTTCTGGCCTTGGTCGTCGTGCAGTGCCACTTCGCCAGGCTGCAGCTGCAGGCTGTACTGGCGGTCACCAACGATCAGGGCAATGCCCAGCGAGCGGTCGCCGTTGGGGAACACCAGGTAGGCCTGGGCGCCTGCATGCGGCCGGTGCGCAAACCCATAGGGTTCCACTCGCTTTATGTTTCCCAACACCTCCCCATCCAGCACCTTGGCCTGCAGCTTGTCGTGCCCCACCATGGCGGCTGTGCCCTGGGCCACCAGCAGTTGCATGCGGCGGTAAATCTGCCCCAGCATCACTTGCCCCCTTGCTTGCCTGCGGCGCGCTTGCTGCGCTTTTTCTGCGCTTCGCCAATGAAGGCACTGCGGTGCATGATCTGCAGGTTGGTGATGCTGCCTTCGCGGCTGTCCTGCACAAAGCCGCGCTCGCCAATCAAAAACACGTCGTCAATGCCCTCATGGGGAATGACTACCCGCACCTGGGTGTTGATGGCCCACAGCTGCCAGCGGCCCTGGGCGTCAAGGTAGCGCCAGCCGGGAACCTCCAGCTCAATCCGGTGGGCGCGGGCCAGGCGGCGGTTGCGCTCCAGTGAGGCACGCCGCTCGCACCCGCCCATGCCGTGGCTGGCCTTGTCGGCCACGATGTGCATAGGCCGGAAATAGGTGATGCCAGGATCTTTGGCGCCGCCCTTCAGCGCCTGGTCGCTGGCGTAGTCGAAGCTCTTCACCACGTAGTCGCTGAAACGCAGCTTGAATTCGTCGATCACCTCGTAGCGCTTGAAGTGCTTGCCATATTCCAGCGTCATCACCGGGGGCGCGGCACTGGGTTCGGTCAGGATCAGGCCACCGTCAGGCAGCGGGTGCAGCAGCAGGTTGGCTGCACGCACAGCATTGATCAGGGCGTTGGCGGGCACCTCGCACTGCATGGCGAACTCGGGCACCACCGTGGTAGCCGTGGCGATCTTTACAGGCACTTTGAAGGTGCTGCAAATGCGCTGCACGATCTCGCCCAGCTTCAAACCCGAGAGGGTCTTGGAATACTGGCAGTCCACCAGCTCACGACCCAGGGAACGGGCGGCCAGCTGGATGGTGTGGCTGTCAGGGGTGACCGACCGGCGCACAGAATCCATGCGCGCCGTGGTGGCCAGCATGCCGCCAATCAGCACATCGGCCACGGTGTTGATGGTGGCATTGCGCGCATCGCCCGGCCCCTGGCCAGCCAGGGCCAGATTGACGGTGGCGCACAGGTCATCCACTGATTCGCGGATGTCCACTTTCTGCCAGCCACCGTGGCGGTGGCCATCGAAGCGCAGTTCTGCAATGGCTTCATCCATAGACCCGGCCTCCCACAAACAAGGGATGGCGCACGGCATTGCGCGCCAGAAAAACGTCTTCGTCCACCTCCAGCCGGTGGGCCAGCAGCACGGCCGGCAGCGGGTACACCACATCGCGCTCAATCGAGGGCTTGAGGTCTTGCGCCAGCAGCGCATTGGTCAGTGCCGCACGCGTGGCCACGGCCGCATGGAAAACTGGGTCAGGCAGGCCCGGCAGCAGCGCTTCGATGGCCTGGCCCACGGACTCCAGAACGGCGTCACGGTCGGGTTCGGCCCGGTAGTCGGTCAGCGCGATCTCTGCGGCCGCCGTCACCAATAGCCAGGAGCGCAGGGCCTCTTCCTGGCGCAAGTTGTGCAGCACAGCGTCGTCGGCCACATCGGGGGCCGGGGTCAAGGCTGCTGCGGCCGTGGCCAGCCTGGCCACGACGCGCGGCCGCTCGGTATCGTCCATGTCGTGCGTGTCGGCACCGCCGCCCAGGGCGTTAGCCAGGCCGCGCAGTGCATTTGCATAGGCGCCAGGCAAAGCCATCAGTTCTGCCAGGTCGCCTTTGATACCGGCAATCAGTCCCTGAATTTGGCCCGCCCATGCCAGCGGCAAAGTGGCTAGCGACATGATGTTGCGCAACACGTCCAGCTTGGCGTGCACCGCAGCAAGGAACGAAGCCATGCCCCCGGCCTGCATCTCTGCCAGGTCGAAGTCATCCACCACCACGTCCTGCAGTTCGCGGGTGCGGGAAATAGCCATGTCCACCATGTCCTGGGTGGGCTGCAGCGTTCCTCCACCGGCTACGAACTCTATCGCCAGGGTGCAGTAGCCGCCTTCCTTGTTGCTTTCGCTCAGCGTCCATTTGTTGGCACGCACCCACAGCAGGCCCAGCCAGGGGTGGGTCAGCCAGTCCGGACCTGGCTCGGCCAGCTTGGCCATCAGTGCATTGCGTTCCAGGTCGTAGTCGGGGCCGACGAAATAGGCGTTCAGCTTCCAGCCTGGTGACTTGGCCCCCAGGTCTTGGGATTCTTCCTCCTCTCCGCCGGGGAACTCGTGCACAGCCAGGCGGCGGCCATAGTCGGCGCTGTGGCTTTCGGTCAAAAACTCAAAGCCTCGGAATGAGGCTTTCGACATGCGGTCAAGCCAGGGCATCAAGGCGCTCCATTCCAGACATTGCCAGTCACCATCTCAATTTTTCCGGGCCCGGTGGCTTCCATGATCTGGTTCTGCAGCACCAGCCCAGGAGCCAGCCCAACGGTCATCTTTGCGTCGACGCCCACTGGCGGTTGTTCAGCGGGCTTGAGCAAATCTTTGATGCCTTCCCAGGCCAGGCCGAGTGCCCCGCCTGCGGCCGCGCCGATGCCCGTACCAAGGCCCGGCACCACGCTGCCCAAGGTCGCACCCATCGCGGCGCCACTCATTGCGCTACTTCCGTAGCGTGCAAGTGCAGAGTCCTCGCCTGCGACCTTCTCCAGTGCATAGCCACCTACGCCAGCAGCCAGCCCCGCCACAGTGCCAGCTTTGCCTGCTTTGAGCGCCAGTTGTGCCGCTCGGCTGGTTCCCGCCCACGCGGCTGCTTTGCCCACGGCACTTCCAGCTGGGCCAGCCTTGCCGCCCATTGCAAGCGTGGCCAGGCCCGCCGCACCGGCCATTGCGCCAATGGCCGTGGTGGCCAGGGTTGTGGTGCCTACCAGTACAGGGTACTTGCTGGCCAGGTCGGCAAAGGCTTCACTTGCGCGACCGATGGCTGGAGTCAAGCCGTCCATTGCGGCCTTCTGACCGATGTCTTTTTGCTGCTCAGCCTGGCGCAGCTTGAAAGCGCTGGTGTCCGATATCAGGTCGTAGTTCTTATCACCAGCACCGCCGCTGGCCACATCGTTCTCACGCACGGTCTTGAGCACGTCTTGCATGTACTCGCGATTGTTCATCATGCCCAGCAGGGCCATCAGCGCCTGTCGGTCCTGAATCACTTTCCCGATACCTGCGCCCTGGGCGACCATGGACATGCTTTCCAGCGTGGCGCGCTTTTCGTCGTCTGTCTTCGCTGACTTCAGCTGCTTTTGCAGTGCTTGGTAGTCGGCCCGGCCGGACACCGTCTTGTCCACCAGCGCGGCAAAGGCGTCTACAGAGTCCACGCCCTTGCTTCGCTGCTCTTGCAGGTACTTGGGCAAGTTGATGCCCAGTTTCTTGGCATCTTGGGCCGTGTCGCTGCTGTTGATCTTGGCCAGCAGGTTGACCACGTTGTTGCCTGCCTCGTCCTTTGTGCCGGCAGTGATGGCCGATGCCTGGTTCAGCGCAGCAAGTTTGGCGAAGCCTGCGCGCCCGGACATACCCGACATGGTGGCGGCCGCCATTTGCTGGGGCAGCCACTTGGCCATGTCTTTCAATTCAAAGCCACCGGCCTGGCCGGCGGCCATGGCCATGTTCAGCACATTGGGCAAGTCCTTCGGGTCGATCTTGAAGGTCTGCATGCCGCGTATGCCGATCTGTGCCAGCAGGTTCGCATCAGCCCCCGATGCGGTGGCAAAGCGCATCAGCTGCGGCAGCATTTTGATGGCGTCATTCTTTTTCACGGCGCCGGATGCGATCAGGGTGTCCAGCGTCTCTGCTGCTTGATCTCGCGTGCCGCCACCGCCTTTGCCGACCGCTTCGTTGATGGCGCCCTCCAGCTCTTTCATGCCCAGCTTGCGGCCTGCTGTGTCGCGCTCCGCATAGGCGGTGTTGGCCATGTGCGCCAGGCGCTCGTCGTATGACAATGCGGCCTGAGCGGGGCTTTTGAGGGTGTAGGCGCCTGCGGCCACAGCGGCGCCGGCACCGATTGCGAACTTGGCTCCGGCCGCCATCTTTTGGGCCGCAGTCAGCCGGCCCATTTCATTGTTCAGCTCGGTGACTTTGCGGCGCATGGCGTCGGCTGCCTGCATTTGCTGGCGAAACGACAAGGTGCCAGAGTCCCGCAAACGCTGGTATGCGGCCTCGGTGCGGGCTACTTCGCGCTGTATGGCGTGCTCAGAACGGATGCCCAGCGTTTCGCGGGCCTGGGCCATGCGCTGGAAGCTGGTGCGCTGCTGGGCCGCGCCGCGCTCTGCAGCATCTGCGGCGGCTTTAGCGGCTTTCTCGCTGGCAGTGGCCGTCTTTGCAGCTTCCTGCTGTGCCGCCTGTGCGGCTGCTTTCATGGGCGCGGTTGCTGCGTCCCGGATTTTCAGACGGACTTCAACATCCACAGACATAAAAAAAGCTCCAGTGCCAGTCGGTCACTAGAGCTTAGGTTTTTGCGCCCTGGCGGGGCAGGCTGGAAATGTTTCCCGCCCAGCTATCCCGCCTTGGGCTTCCTGCCGCTGATGATCTTTGCCAGTTCTGCCATCACAAACAGTTTGCGAAGCGGCCAAGCCTCAATCACGGGCATGGGCTGGTGCAGAACATGCGCCACAAGCCCTACAGCGGTCAGGATTCGCGCTATTTTTTTGCGGTGGCATCCTCGCCTTCTCCGGCCTGGTCTGCAGCGTCTTTTTCGTCTTCGTCCAGCAGCTTGTCGGCGTGCATCTTCGCGCGCTTGTAGTCGCCACCGCGCAGGTGCTTGATCACCTCTTCGTCAGTGCCTGTGAGGTTGGCGATCAGGGCAATGGTCTGCGCAACGCCGCCGGTGCGATCGAATGCCAGGTAGTCACCGGCTGTGGTGAAGTCGCGGAAGGTCAGGCTGGTGACGGTTGTCTTGCCTACTGGGATGGGGTGCGTCAGTGTGAGCTTCATGGTTTGACCAGGTCAGGAGATTTTTTCGGAGCTGTTGGCCATGAGGGTCAGCTTGCCTTCGCCGTCACCCACGGCCACGGATTCGGCAGCGAAGGCCTGGGGCAGCATGTGCACGGCGCCACTGGCCAGGCGCACAGTGACGTCTTCGTCCTTGATGTTGCCCAGCGCCGCGATGTCGATACCAAAGAGGTTGAGGTTGAGCTCCAGTTTGGCGCCAGTGCTGGTCTCGGTGTAGCCGCCATCGGCCGCCAGGCGGCCCGGCTTGTGGTCGCGCTTGACGCCGCTGGGGGTGAAAGTGCCGGGGTTGGCCGCCAGCGGCAGCTTGCCGATAGAGGGCACCGACACGGTTTTGATGTTGTCGAGTTGCATGGGCAAATCCTCTTAAAAGTGGCTCAGTACGCAGGCACAGCCTTGCGGAAGCTGGAGCGGCCGGCCAGGATGTAGAACGGCGAATTGACCACGGGGTCATCCTTGAAGTTGAAGCGGCTGGGGTTCTTGGAGTCCTGCTCCACGACCAGCGTGCTTTTGTAGTACTCGTACGCTTGAACCCAGCCGTACTGCGCCATCAGCACGTTCTGATAGAGGCTCAGCAGCAGGGCCTTGACGCTGTCCTCCGTGGTGATCGGCAATCCGGGGCGGTATCCCTCATTGGTCTTTGCTGCCACGGTGCCCCGGAAGCGCTTGATTGCCGCCATGCGCTGCTCGTAGCGAATGCGCTCCATCACCTCGGCGGTGTTGATGTCAAGGTATGCGTCGTCTGCGCTACCGTCGCTGCGGGTCTGGTACATCGAGATCAGGCGCTTGATGTAGCAGCTACCGTCCTTGCCCACTTCCATCAGCGACATGCCTTTGTAGAGCAGGCTGTTGCCAAGCGTGAAGTCGTTGTAGCCCACGCTGCCCACCATGCCCGGCAGAGAAGTGCCCTCAAGCGACTTGACCGGGTTGTTGTACATGGGCGATGCGGCTGCAGCAGCCACCGTAGCTGCGGCTTCCCAGCTGGTGTTGGGGCTCAGCCCCAGCCACAGCGCGCAGATGTGCTCGTAGTTCTTGGTCTCGCCATACTGGGCCGCCGCTTCGTAGTCACCGCGGAATGCGGTGAAGGCGCGAAAACCCGCCTGCACCGGCACCTTGTAGCGACGCTGGCTTTCAGCGTGCCAGGCAGCCATGGTCGCGGCATCGTTGACGCCGAATGCCATGTAGCGGAACCAGCGCTGGCCCACCATTGCCGCCAGGTCGCCTGGCAGCGGGTCACCCGTGCCATTCGCCATGGCGGCAATGTCCAGCACCAGTCCGTCGGGCATGTCTTCGCCGTACAGGCCCAGGCTGATGTCGATGCTGTTGCCGCAGCTGCCTTTGTGGCGAGCGGTCAGTGTGACCACGCCACCTTGGGCCGCTGCCAGCACGGGCACGTCGATACCAGCGGCTGTCACCGCCTGGGCAATAGCCGTGGCCAGCTGGGCTGCGGACTGGGATTTGTCCACGCCCACGCTGATTGCGCGCTGGGCGATGTAGAGCGCCAGCGTGCCATTGGCTGTAGCAGGCACCGACACGGTGATGGTGCCCGTGGCGGCCACCCCGGCCGCGTTGTCGGCGTAAGGCAGCAGCCAGATGTCAAAGGTGGGGTCGATGTTGCGGTAGCGCTCTGCCATTTGGGCCAGCATGGAGCCAGCCCCGGCTTTCTTCTTGGCGTCTTCCAAGCCAGAGATGCGCACAGGTTCCCCCACTGGCGCGGTGCCCGTGGGCAGCTTTTGGCCGACCAGCAGCACTTGTGGCAGGTCTCCGCCCAGGCCGGCCTGGCTGCCGTCAATCTCGATGTATCCGCCGGGCAAACGCAGTGCCTCTGGCACTTCAGAAAATGTAATGCTCACAGCTTCTCTCCTGTGTATACAAGTTGGTCGAACAAGGGCGGGTCGCCCAGGTAGTTGGTCACCAGGCCGCCGAAACCATAGCGGTCGGCCCAGTACAGGTCGCCGTCCGTGTACTCGACCACCTTGCCGCCCCGGTACTTCAGAGGGTCCTGGCCAGGCGCGACTTCCCGGCCCTCCAGCAAGTGGAAGACGGCCTGGCGGTAGGCAAGCAGGATCTGGTCGTTCTCGCCACGTGCGTGCTGGCGTGCGTTGGCAATGGCGATCACGACGTCGAATTCGGGCGCGGCCCACACGGCACGCTCGCCTTTATCGATGGCCTTGTCGGCCTGGCGTACCACCCAGATGGCCGGAAGCGGGAGCGTGTCGACGCGCTGGCGCGCGAACTCGGCAGCGCCGTCCACATTGCGCGCCCAGGGGTAAGCAAAACCTTCAGGCGGCTTTGCCAGGCAATGCACGATGGGCTGCAGCGAGATCACAGGCCCGCCCCTTCATCCATATCGCTGCGGCGGCGGCCGTAGCGGCTATGGCCGCTGACGATGAAGGCCGCATCGGTTTGGGGTGCGGGAGGCTCGGCAGCATCGGCGGGCAAAAGGTTCAGCTTGCCTTTGGCGTGGTCACCCAGGGTTCTGAGCACGGCGTCGTAGGCCTTTTGCATGTCCTCGGTCATCCGCTCCGCGCCCTGCAGGTAGTACAAGGCCACGGTGGATGCCAGCCGGGCCAGCAGCGTGCTGTGCACACTGGCTGGTATGCCGTAGGACCGCATCAGCGCATCGGCGTCGTCCAGGGCCTTGTCGATGGCGTCCAATGCCAGGGCCAAGGCTGCCTGGTCGGCTTCGCTGTAGCCGTCCAGGTCGCCACCCGCGATGGCTGCGCGCAACGCATCGTCGGGCACCATGGCCAGGTCGGCCGGCACGGCCAACTGGGCCAGACGCCGGGCGTTGCTGCGCGCCAGCAGGTCAGCGCGGGTGGCGAAGCCCATTACTGTTCTCCGCCAGGCGCCAGGGCGTTGTCACGCTCCAAGGCGGAAACGTTCCAGCCCAAGACGGCAGAGATGGCTTCGGTCTTGGGTTTGCCGCTGCCGGTCCACAGGGCTTGGTCGGCGGGGTCCAGCTTGGCCACCGCGTCGCGGATAGCCTGCAGGCGCGCTGCGATTTCCTCGGGCGCCGCTGCCTGGCTCGACTGGCCAGGCACCAGTGCGGGCGTGGCTGTGCTGGTTTCCTGCTCTTCCTGGCCTTCCAGGTCTTTGGGCTTGGTGTCGGTCACTTCCAGCATCTGCTCGGCGTGCAAGCGCTTGGCAGTAGCTGCGTCCACGTCTTCCAGCGTCTGCCAGGCCTGGGTAAAGGCCGTGCCGCAGCGGAAGAAACGGACCACGCCGCGTTTGGGGTGGATGCGGGCATACAGGGTGCTCATGGTCTGCTCCTATGCGTTCTGTATGGCTTACATCCAGGCCGTGGCCACCAGGCCAACTTTCTGGTAGTTGGTGTTGCTGGCGCCGTTGGCGTTCTGTGCGGCCTTGAGCAGCTTTTCAGCTGCAGCCAGGTTGTCCGGGCCGACCGCCAGCGTATCGGGCACGATGCCCAGGCGTTTGCCACCGTCGCCCTGGAACTTCATCATGGCCGTGTAGGCGGCTTCGAAGTTTTCGGCATTCAGTGGGGCTTTGGAGCCGAAGGCGCATTGCCAGAAACCATATGCCGCATCACCACGCCAGCGCCCGCCGAAGCTGTACACGTCTTCATCGAAAACCTTGCCGCTTTGGGGCGATGTCAGACTGTCGAACTGAGCCGCGATACGTTCCTGCAGGTAAATGGGAGCGGGGGCACGCTTGGTGCACAGCAAAATCCAGGGGGCGCCTGTACCGGCCTGCATGTTGCTGACGCTCACTGCTTCGCCCGTCCCATCGGCATTGGGGAACACCGGGTGGTCAGTGTCGAAGAAGTACTGGCCGTCGTAGCAGGTGCCGGCAAAGCCAGCAGCCAGCGCCTGGTAGACCAGGTCGTTCTTCAGGTCCGTAGCGGCTTGGCCTGCGCTTTCCGCAAGCGTTCCGTAGTGGCCCACGTTGTCGTCTTCCACGTCGGTGCGCTGCACGTCGACCGTGGTTTCAAACTTGCGGTTCTTGACGGTGTAGGCCTGCTCTTTCACTTTCTGGTGCTGGCGGGCGCCCACCCATTCGCGGAAGGCCGGGAATTGGGACAGCCAGGCATAGGTGTTGGCCGCACTGGAGCTGGTGACCAGCTTGGCCACTTTTTTCCAGTCTTCATTGGACAAGGCCAGGCCCGCATTCCAACGGGCTTTGAGGGTGGTTTTGAGGGCGTCGAATTCCGCCTGGGTCATCACTTTGGTAGACATAGTGCTTTCTCTTTCGGGTGGTTGCGCTGCGGCAGCGATCAGCCGGCCTTGGCTTTCTTGAACTCGTCGGGGGAGACGCCCAGGCGGGTGCAGGCTGCCAGTTCCACGTCAGTGAGACCGTGGCCATTGCCAGCGGGTGCAATGCCGTCGGTTTGCTTGGTCAGCGCCGCGACAGGGGCCGTGGCGTCCAAGTATTCGGACAGGGCCGCCAGAGACTGCTTCTCGGCCCACGGCTTTTGGGCGGGGGTCAAACGGCCGTCGCTCAGTGCCGCAGTGAGCAGTGCCGTGTGCCCCGCTTTTTCCTTTTCTGCAGCGGCGGCGGCGTCCTTGGCCAGGAGCGCGTCACGCTCCTGCGTCAACGCGGCCACGTTGACCTTGAGGCTGTCGCGCTCCTGCGTCAGGGCGGCCACGTTCGTCTTGAGGCCGTCACGCTCCTGCGTGAGGGCGGCCACTTGCTCAGTACCAGGCATATCTGGCTCCTCCTTGATGAAATGGGTACGTGCCAGGGCGGCCAGGGCTTCAAGGCCGTCCAGTGCGGGGGTGTTGGTCAGGCCGACAGACAGGATTTCCAGCACTGCCCCAGTGCCGCCGTCGTATGTGAAGAGCGCGCTGATGTAGCGGTACTTCTTGGCCAGGATGAGTTGCTCCGTGTCGCCAACCCAATTGATGCCCACGGCATACAGGCCTTTGCCTTCGCGCCATTCCAGCGTGCGTGGAATCCAGCCCGCCGCTTCAACGCGCTTGCCGTTTTCAATGCTGCGCAGGCTCTGGTGCTCGAAGTCAATCAAGATGTCGTTCTTGCGGCTTGCGGCAAGGGCAACCAATGCGGCTGCGATCACGGAATCCAGTTGCCAGGCTGCGCATTCATAGGGACGGCCGTCCAGGGCATTGAAAGGTCCGGGGGGCAGCAAATGCGCTTCGGTGGGCACAGCATTGCCATCTGCTGTCAGCTCAAAGGTGAGCGCTGCAATAGCGATCTGCGCGGTAGTGGCTTGAGACACGAATGCTCCTGTTGGTGTTCAGGGGCATTGTTTTTTGCGGGGGCATTTTGGTCACCGCTGGAAACATTTCCAGAGTGTCGGGTGGTGGCCTGGTGAATCAGGCGCTTTGAGGCGTTTTAGGGGTCTACCCAAGCAACCCCATAGGCTTGGGCGTTTAAGCCCCCCTGAGCCGCGTTTAAATGGCTTTTAAATGCGGCACAGGGGGGTGGTAACGAAACTGTTACCCAATCAAAACAGGTCGTACTGCCTGTCATCCACCTCGCGGCAGATGTTTGTGATCTGCCGCGACGACAGATTGTTGCTGCGTGCCAGAGCGCTGATGCTGCTGCGGTGCCGGTCCTTGCGTATCTGCGCATCGCGACTGCGGATGAAGAGCTTGTCGGCCTTTGGCATCCACACCCGGCCCTGTTGGTCCATGTGGGGTGCCAGGGTGAAACGCAAGCGGTCTAACTCTTCTGGCTCCAAGTCCAAAGCCTTGGATCGGTACTGCGGCACATTGACGTTGACACCGCCATAGTCGGTCAGCCACTGCTGCGCACGTCCAAACCCCAGGGCTTTGACAACCGCACGCAGCAAAGGCGGCAAAGTCTTCAGCAGATCGGCGTCCACGTACGGCCAGGTGTAGTTGTTGGGCCGGGGCTCTTCATGCCGTGGAAAGTGACGTGCTCCCATGGCGCTACCCCCTCCCTAACCAAGCCTTGAGCGACTCAGTGATCGTTCTGCACTGGGCCCTGCTTAGGCTGTCTAAATCAGCCACAGAGACACCCAGCTGGCGGCTGCACCAAGCCAGCAGCGCCGGCCGGGTGCTTTGCTCCAGCTTGCCCGCCTGTTCCAGCCTGCTCCACAGACGCACGATGTGCGCGATGTGAGGCGGTACGGTTCTGGCCTGGGCGGTGGGTCCGGGCCAGCCACGGCGGCCGTAGTCTTCCAACAACGCACGCAATTGCGGCACTGTCATCGTGGTGGCAGATGTACGACCGTCCACCTGCCCCGCACCATGTCGGGCCAGTAGGTCGCGGTGGGCTTCATCGCTCCAGCCAGGCAGGGCTTTGGTAGCCCAGCCCTTGGCCATGCCTGCCAGCTTGCAGTAATGGGTCAGCAATACGGCCATAGCTACCCCGCATTCCCGGCAGGGGCCAGGGCGTCCAGCTCGTTGCTTTTTGCGTCCAGCGCCTGCAGCAGCTCGGGTGTTTCATCGCCACGGATCAGGACCAGGGCAAAAATGGCTTTGTCTGCCTGGTTGGCCGACAGCTGCAGCTTGCCCACGTTGGCATCGTCCATGGCCTTGAGCACATCGCAGACCTTCATGTTCATCCATTGCTCGGGGTTGAGAAGGGATTGGATATTCATTCGATCAGCTCCGTTTCTGTTTCCTCATCCAGCACGGTGAACTTCACATCTGGGACTCTTGGGAAGGTGCTGTAACTCTCGCTCAGCAAGCCCAGACCGTCGTGTTGGTAGCCGGCACCATGATGTGCCGCCATCTCTGCGGCGTACTTGAAAACGTCGTCGATGTCTTCGACAGGCCACAGCCCCTTCCTGAACTCCTCCAGGTACTGTTCCTGGCTCAAGCCGCCAAAAACTGCAGGGGTTAGTTCCACTTCAATTTCTTTGGTGATCGTGACCGTCACCTTGCGCTTCATAGATTCGCTCATACGGCCGCCAAGTCCAGGCTGATGGGTTCGTACTTGTCTTCAGCAACGCGCTCGTAGAAGCGCACGTATTCCTTGCTGCCGACAACCTGCAGGCTCTCGCCAATGGCATCCATGGCCTTCTGCCACTTCTCGTCGCGGATGTGCATCCGGCGCAGGGACAGTACGCGGCCGGTGTTGATGCGGCCTTCCTGGTCGGTTTGGAAAGCAGCTTGCACCAGCACCTTGATTTCATCGCGGCTACCTTGCGACCAGGCAGTGATGCATTCATCGATCAGGGACTTCGCTGCCTGCAGGCGTTCGTCAAACACCATGCGTTCGGAGATAGCCACCTGCACTTTGTACTTGCCGTCGAAGGTATAGAGCGTGAGGTTCCCTTTTTTTCCTCCCAACTGCACGTCGTACTTTTCAGCCGACAGGTCCACAAAGGCATTGATGTCGGCAAACACGCGGTGCTTGAGTTCACGCAGCGCGGTGCTTTGCGCCTTGGCCTTGAGGACCAGCTCCTGCACAAGCTCGTCGCGGGCCAAGTCGATGGGCTTGATCATGGTCAGGGGGATCAGGGCGCCCTTGGCGTCTTCGCGGTAGCCCTCGGGAATGGTGGTGGCTGTCATGTGTTCTCTCTCCTCGTTTAGTGGGTGGTCTGTGGAGCTTGGAAGGCGGCGGCATGCGCTTGCTGTGCGGCGTAGGTCGCCATGGCCATATAGATGTCGGCCTTCTTGTCGGGCGGCAGCTGGTTGGCGGCGAAGCGGTAGACCTGCATCAGGGCTTGCAAGACCACGGTGGTGCGCAAAGTTCGGCCGGTCAGCACTGCCGCGAACTCTTGGGCCATGGCATCGGCAGCTTGCTGAAACTCTTCTTGAGTCAGTGCGGGGGCGGTAAAGCTATTGCTCATAGGGAACTCCTACTCACGCCACGGACTGCAGGCACAGCACCTGCTTGGCGACTGCATCCACCAGCTGGACGTTCAAGGGGCGGCTTTCGCGGAATTCCTTGATGCCTGCAATCAGGCCTTCGACCAGCATGCGGGCGCTGCCCTTGCTGTAGGAATACAGCCGGGAAATGACGTCTTCAGGAACATCTTCTGTACCGAAACCCGACTGCACTAGTGCTGCGGCGTCCTCGGCAGTGATCTTTTGAACCACCTCGGGCCAGAAGCCCGTGCGGCTGCGAATCTGCCCAAACTGGCCATGTTCTGGCTTGATGATCCCGGCCAGGTGCTCCGTGCCGGCCAGCACGATGCCGATGCCCGCAAGGTCGCGGATGCGGCGAATGGTCTCCAACTGGTTGTGAGTCAGCGTTTCAGCTTCGTCCACGATGATCAAGCTGTCAGTGTTTTTAAGTGCTGCCACCACGGCGTCGAACTTGTCTGCGATCGACCCCTTCTCCAGCGACACCACCAAGCGGGCAAGCTGCTTGGTCAGGCTCTGCGGCGTCATGGTGGGCGTGGCTTCCACCAGGTAGGTATTGGGGTGGGTCGCCACATAGCGCTTGAGTGCAAAGGTCTTGCCCGTTCCCACCCATGCCGACAGCACCGCAAAGTTGCGATAGCGGCGTGCCATATCGCAAGCACGGTGCGCAAGCCGGTAGACCGACGTTTCCACAGGTGCAATGGCCAGGCCGGTCTTTTCATCGGCGTTGAGCATTGCGGACTCGACAGCCTGCAACTGCTTGGTGGGACTGGTGGCGTACTTGCCCTTGAGTATCTGGTTCAAGGTACTGGGATTGGTGCGGCTCAGTCGAGCCAGCGCGGCCTGGGTGTAGTTCCGTTCCGCAATCCATGCGATGGCCTGCTGTGCAATTTGACGGTCGGAATTTGTGAAGTGCTCAGGCCAGGTGATTTTGTCGGTAGTCATCGGGATTCCTTTTCAAAGATCAAACAGGCGGATTTCTTCCGCGCCATGCGCTGGGCCATCCAGCAGCCGCGTGGGGGCGTCCAAGGCATCGACTACGGCGTCGGCGTCGAACACCAGGCCAGCGCGGGCCTTTTGTTCGTCCATCTTTTTCTGCAAGCGGGCCATGGCATCGCTGGCGCGGGCTTGGCGCTTCTCTTCCAGACGGTTGGGTGCAATGGCGTCAATCGCGGTGACCAAGTGGGCGTCGCAGATCCAGCGTCCGTCCTGAGTCCGGATCACGCCCACGCGGTCGTCCATCAAGTCGTACTCCAGCACTAGCTTCTGGCCGTTGAAGGCGTGCAGGTCGGCATGGCTGTATGTGCGGCGGCCGTGCTTGATGGCTGCGCGGTGTACGGTCAGCACCGTTGCTTGGCGCTTCAGCTCGGTGACGCTGGCGTGCGGCGGGATCGCGGCCAGCTGTGACCACAGTGCGGCGCGGGTGGTCGTTTTGTCTTCCGGGTGGGCCCGGTGGGCGTAGCGGTCAAGCCAGTCGTTGAAGGCCTCGGCAAACTGGGCGAGCGACGGCAGCACAACCTGGCCGGATTTCACATCACGCACCAGCTTTTGCAGAGCCTCCGGGGCCATGTCCGTGCCGCAGTAGAAGGCGCCGCCGTGCCAGAGCTTGAGAAAGTCGTCTTTGACCTGGCGGAAGAAGCGTTCCACCCATCCCTTTCCGTGGGGGTTGCCTGGAATGGCATGGATGATCTGCTGCACGCCAGCCCGGGCGTAGAAGCCCGTCAGCTCGTCGCTCATGAGGGCGTTCTTGTAGCCGCTGCCGTTGTCGACGTAGATCATGGGTGGCACATGGCCCCAGCGGGCAAAGCACTCGGCCCACATGTTCTGCACGGCATACGTGCCTTCGTGTTCGTCCGCACGCCAGCCCACGCACACGCGGCTGCGCATGTCGATGGCCACGGTCAATTCAGGGCGCCAGATGCCGCCCGTGACCGGGTGTGCCAGGTAGACGTCGGCGCGGTAGCCGTCGGCCACGTACACGTCGCCAGGTAATGCATTCTCTGTCGAGCGGCGCACGTAGGCTTTCTCGGTCAGCCGATACAGGTTCTTGCCGATGCGGGCAGGGCTGCTGCGGCCCAGCATCGCGGGTACGCCGGACAGGTAGCCGCGCACCTGGTCGTACGTGACCGCGAAGTGGTCCACTTCGACCAGGCGGCGGTGGACTGCGGACATATCCGGCTTTGACGGGGAATTGAAGTACTCCAGCGCCGGGCCCCACCAGCCCGCGGCCTCTACCACGCGGCCTTTGTGCTCAGGCAACAAAGCATTGACGCCGCCCTCCCGATACTGGGCACACCACTCACAGATGGCGCTGCGGGATGGGGTTGTTCGGCCAGCCTTGGCCGTGGCAGCCAGTGCCTGGGCAAAGTGCGTGGGAAGCCGGTTATCTGCCGCACGGGCAAGCAGCACACCTACGGCGTTGTTCTGCGTGACGCCGCTGTCCACCATCGCACGCACAAATGCGACCACGGTTTCGCGCTGAATAGCGATTTCGCGGGCACGGTCAGTGGCTTCGCGCCAGGGGTCCCTTGCACGCAGGGCCAGCACTTGGCCAACGGGCTTGATAGCGCGGCCGCTGCCAGCTTCAACAGGTTGCACAAATTGAGGGAGGGCCATGGCTTATTCCCCCTTGCTGCCCGAGCCTTTGGGGCGGCCTGGGCCGCGCGGCTTTGCAGCGTCACGTTGCGACTCGCGGGCAGCGGCTTCGGCCCCTGCGCGGTTCTCGATCAGCTTGGCATCCAGCAGCCAGCGCTCAGCTTCAGCAGGTTGCAGGATGTGCCCGGCCATCACGCGGTCGGGCATTTCACCTTCACGCACATGGTCATGCATGTAGGCCAACGTATCCAGGGCACGGCTGGCAACGATGTGCGCGGCGACCCAAACCTGCTCCAGCTGCATGCGCCACTCCGGCAGTGCGGGGTCGTCAGCGCGCACATCTTCAAAGAGCTTTTGCAAGCCATTCAAAGCCAGTTCTGCTTCCAGTTGCAGGGCCATACATTCGGCGCGGACTTCTTCGGTGCGAGGGGTGAAGTCTGTTACGCGCTTCTTGTCGTCCGAAAGGCGGCGGATCAACGAATCCTTGCGCTCAATTTCTGCGTCGTAGTTCTTCTCGCGCTTCTTGAGTGCTTGGACCTCAGCCTTGAGTTCGGCCACGGTCATTAGGTCGGCTTGTTCAACCAGGTCGTTGCCCGACTTGGCTGCGCTGTCGATCACTTCCTGGGGCAGAGACGCCAGCAGCATGACTTTCACTTTGCCTTGCTGGAGCACGTTCTGGAGCTTGTCCTCTGGCAGCTGCGCAACAAACTTGGCCAATGTGATGGCCTCGTACACACGCTGGCGGGCCAGCCCGCGCTGTTCGATCCAGCTGGTGAACGTGATGTCCGAATGTTCGGACAACTGCTGCTGGACGCGCATGAACACCACACCGGCCTTGGCAATCTCATACACGGCGCGGTTCATGGACTCGGCGCCGATACGTGCCAGTTCGTCCAGGTCGTCGGTGTCAACACCGAACAGGGCAGAAACCTGATTCAGCTTCTCAGGTGCGATCTGCTGTACTGCTGCAGCGTTGGTGTCAGCCGTAACGGCCACCAATTCCGCGACAGGTTTTTTAAGTGCTTTGGCTCCCACGTCAGTCCCTTTCAATGGTTCCGTGCGCTATGCACCAGCGCGTTGAGCTTGTCGGCAATTTCCTTGCCTTGTCCGAAGTGCGCTTTGCTGATGCCGCGCAGCACGCTGGAGGCATTGCGATAGCCATATCCGTTTGCTTCGCACCACTTTTTGAGGTTGCTTCCCGACACCCGGAGGGCGTGAAGAACTTCGTTTCTATTGACGGCTGGTCCCATGTCGTCATACTCCCCGCAAGTAACAGTCAATGACATTCAATGACATGCATTGTGGTAACGAAACAGTTACCTGTCAATAGTTTTCAAGGGGAAATTTCAGTGACCATCGGAGCACGCTTAAAAGAGGAGCGCGACAGACTCAAGCTGAGTCAGACAGCGCTGGCCGAAGCGGCAGGGACGACCAAGAAGACCCAGATCGACTACGAGAAAGACAACACGCAGCCCAAGGCCGTGTACCTGGCCAAGGCGGCAGAAATGGGTGTCGATGTGGCGTATGTGATAACTGGCATGCGGCTTGAGAATGTGGCCAGTACACCGTCTGAGTTGGCTTTCTTGCGCAATTGCCGCGCTTTCAAAACCGCTGCCGCGCGTGCTTCTGCGCTGAAAGCACTTTCTGCCCTGTCCGGGCTTGATGATGGAGATTCCGAATGAAGGCCCCCCACGTCTTTGCGGCCCTGCTTGCCGTGTCCTCAGTTGTGGCCCAGGCAGCACAACCGACTTTCCGTGACCGATACAACGACGCAGCAAAGGAACTGGTGCCGCAGTTGCAAACGACCGGGTGCGAAACCAAGCAGGCGGCCGGTGGCAAGGCCGTGACGGAATGCAAGCTGCAGGCCGACAATGCGCTGCTTTCGTTGGACAGCGTGAACAACAAATTGGCGGGCGTATGGCTGCTGGTGGACTCCACAAAACTGGCCAATGGCGGTGATGTGGCCCGAGCTGGTGGCTTGCTATTGCGCACTGCGCGTGGCACGGCCCAAGGCAACCATCTGGCCGTGGCCACGGATGTGCTGGATGCATCCCGCAAGCAAGGGTGGAAAGAGGCTTGCAAAGACGATGCCGCTTCTGCATCGCGCCTGTGTGTTTCGGCCAATGCGCGTGGGGTGTTTCACATCACTTTGAACCCACTCTGAATTCGCCCCAACACGCTTAGGCTGGAAACATTTCCAGCGTTCAACGCGCGCATGCGCGTACGTAACCTCCGGTTGTCTACCAACTGGAGGTTTTTTTATGTTCTTGCATTGGCGCATGCGCGGCGCGGCCAAGCCCCGTGTACTTGTGGCCGCGCTGACACTTTCAGCCGCTGGCCTTGTAGGGCTGGTGGCTCAGGAGGGGTACTCCGAAAAAGCAATCGTGCCCACACAAGGTGACCGGCCAACGCTGGGCTTTGGGAGCACGTTTCACGAGGATGGCGCGCCCGTGAAGCTGGGCGAATCCACCACGCCTGTGCGTGCACTGCTGAAGGCGCAAGCGCATCTGAAAGCCGAAGAGCAAAGCTTCCGAGCCAGCCTGCCTGGCGTAGCGTTGACCCAGGACGAATACGACGTTTACATGGACTTCGTCTACCAGTTCGGCAACGCCACCTGGGGCAAAAGCAGCATGCGCACCCACCTGCTGGCCGGCCGGTACGAATCGGCATGCCGGGCACTGCTGCTCTATCGGTATTCCGCTGGCTATGACTGCAGCACACCAGGCAACAAGCGGTGCTCCGGGGTATGGACGCGCCAGCAGCAGCGCCATGCGCAATGCATGGCCGCAGCCCAGGCGGCGGGGTGACACCATGAACCGAACCACATGGTTGTCGGTGCTCAAGTGGTCGGCCATCCTGGCCTTGGCCTTCTTTGCCTTGGTGGCCTTTAACCAGCACGGTGCGCAGCAGTACGAGGCCGGCCAACAGGACGAGCGTGGCGCCTGGCTGGCGCGTGACAACGCTGCGTTGCGCGCCGCCAATCAACACATTTCCACGCTGCAGCAAAAGGCCCGCGATCAAGAGCGGGATCATGGCCTGGCCATGGATGGCATTGCTGCCAAACACCAACAGGATTTGAAAGATGTACGCAATAAAAAAGACCGCGTTATTGCTGACTTGCGCACTCGCAATCTGCGGCTGCGCGTCCCCGTTGTCGCCACCACCAGCGCCGCCTGCAGTGGTGGCAGTTCCAGCCCCGAAGCTGGCCCCGGCACCGGCCAGCGTGATGGAGAAACGACAGCCGAACTTTCTGGACCGGCTGCTGAATTTCTTGTCGGACTCGTCAGCGAAGCCGACGACGTTGCCCGGCAACTGAGTGCATGCCAGGCAGTGGTGATAGCGGACCGACAACAAAAAGAGGGGCAGTGATGGATAGCAAGGATTTTGCGCAAGTGATGCATGGGCTGGGCGAGTTGACCGGAGCGGTCAAAGCCATGGACCAAAACACGAATTCGCGTTTGGACGAGATTCGCAAAGACATGTCCGCGCGGTTTGCCGATATCCGCCAGGACATGCACCGCCTGGAGCAAGCACAAAGCGATCGAATGACCCGCTTCGAAGCGCATGTGGGCGAGCAGCTGGCCGAGGCACGCAAGGAGACGCGGGAAGGCATGGCAAGCATGGGCCAGCGCGTAACGCGGTTGGAAGAAGAAGACAAGCGCACGATTGCACAGGTGGCCAAGCTGTCGGCCGGTGGCGGCGGCATTGGCGGCGCCCTGGTGGTGGCTGCGGTTGAACTGGCAAAGCGGGTGATGTGAACCATGGCGCATTCCCAGGAAACCCGCGACAACGTCCGCAGGCTCTATATCGAGGGCATGCCGCTAAATGGCGCGGCGGTCTCTTGCGACGTGCACTATGACAGCGCCCGCGACTGGAAGGCCAAAGCCAAAGCAGCTGGTGACGACTGGGATACAGCACGTGCGGCCTACCGCATCAGCGAACAGGGCATGGATGACCTGAACAAGCAGCTGGTGGAAGACTTCGCGCGCCAGGTCATAACCACAACACGCGAACTGGAGCAGTCGAAGTTGCCGGCCGCTGACAAGGCCACATTGATTGCCCAGCTGGCCGATGCATATGCCAAGTTCAGCAAGAGCTTTGCGCGCATCAATCCGCAGTTCAGTGGGCTGTCTGTGGCGCTGGATACGCTCAAAACCATTGTGGACCACCTGCGCAAGTCTGACCCGGCCGCGCTCAAGCACCTGCAGCCGCACTTGGAGGAAGTGGGCGCTGCGCTGGGAAAACGCTATGGCGGCTAATACCTCGGAAGTGCGCAATCTGCGCGAGTTTGAAGCCGAACTGGCCAAACTGGGCGAAGACCTGCGCAACACAATTGAGCTGGAGTGCGAGGCGTTCGATACAGACCCACTCGCAAGCAAAGAGCGGCGCGAACGGGCCTGGAATGACTACGAGTACTTCTGCCGCACGTACTTTCCGCACTACGTGCCTACGCCGTACTTTTCGCTGTTCCAGCAGTTCATTTTCAAGCGCTTGCCCGAGATCGTGGACGGCCCGGCCGATGGCCGAGAGGTGCACATGGCGCCGCGTGGTGAAGCCAAGTCCACATACGAAACCCAACTGGGCACGCTGTGGTGCATCGTGACCGGGCGCAAGCACATGGTGGGCATCATCATGAACACCGAGGAACAATCGGCCGAAATGCTGGAGAGCATCAAGGCTGAGCTTGACACGAACCCTCGGCTGGCCATGGACTTTCCCGAAGCCTGTGGCCGTGGCCGCGTGTGGCAGACCACCACCATCGTGACGGCCAACAATCGCAAGGTGCGCATCGGCGGCACGGGCAAGAAGATCCGTGGCATGAAGCATGGACCGCACCGACCAGACTTGATCTGGCTTGACGATCTGGAGAACGACGACAACGTGCGCGACAAGAGCCAGCGCGACAAGGTCGAAAAGTATGTCCTGTCCGCCGTGATTGGCTTGGCGGGGCCGGGTGGCGGCATGGACGTGTTTTGGGTGGGGACCAGCCTGCACTATGACGCGGCAATCAACCGTGTCTCCCGCAAGCCTGGCTGGCGACGCAAAGTGTTTCGCTCCATCATGCGCTGGCCTGATCGCATGGACCTGTGGGAGAAGTGGGAAGGCCTCTACACATCCGGCAGCGACGATGAGGGCGACAAGGAAGCTGCCGAGTTGGCCGCACGGGCCTTCTATGAGCAGCACCGCGAACTGATGGATGCGGGCGCTGTGGTGTCCTGGCCGGATGTGCGCCCGCTGTACCGCCTGATGTGCATGCGCGCCACCGACCACGATGCGTTCAACCAGGAACAGCAAAACGAGGCGGGCAACGACGAAACCGCACCGTTCAAGACGCTGCAGTTTTGGGTGGACAAGCGCATGGACTGGACGTTCTTCGGCTCCATCGATCCGTCCCTGGGCAAGCAGGGCAAAAAGCGTGACCCGTCGGCCATCCTGGTGGGCGGGCTGAATCGCACCACCATGGTCATGGATGTGGTCGAAGCCGATATCTGCCGCCGTGTGCCCGACCTGATCATCAGCCGCGCAATTGACCTGCAGGCCGAGTACCAGTGCCTGGCCTGGGGCGTGGAAACGGTGCAGTTTCAGGAATTTCTGTACACGGAACTGCTCAAGCGAGCGGCGCTGTTGGGTATGGCATTCCCCGGAGTGGCCATGCCTGAAAACGTGGAAAAGGAGCTGCGCATCATCAGCCTGCAGCCCCATGTGGCCAACGGAAAGATTCGCGTGCACCGCTCGCAAACAGTGCTGATCGAGCAACTGAAATTCTGGCCCGAGGCCGACCACGACGACGGGCCGGACGCACTGGAAAAACTGTGGCGCCTTGCCAACCAGTTTGGGGGGGAATGGACCTATACCTCGGCTGCGACTTCACGCGGTCGGCGCGGCCATATCAGCAGCGGTTTTGAAGATTGGGACGACGACGATGATTAAAAATATCAAGACCAAGCTGGCCCAGGCGCTGGGTGCCTTGGGAATGCAATCGGGGGCGCGCACAGCGCTTGGCAACACCGTCAATTACGCATCGGTCAACACTTTGGACCCGGCCCGGCTGGCGGCCGCATTTACCGCAGCAGACCAAGGCCACGTGACGGAACAGGCCACACTGTTTGAACTGGTCGAGGAGCAGGACCCGCATATCTTTGCCGAGCTGGGCAAGCGCCGTCGCTCGGTGAGCGGCCTCGGCTGGCAGTTGCAACCGCCTGCCGATGCCAGCCAGGCAGAACTGGCAAGGACCGTCGAACTGACAGACATGCTGCGCGCTATTCCCAAATTTGAGGATGCGCAATACGACGTGACAGACGCAATTGGCAAAGGCTTTGTGGCCTTGGAAATTGACTGGCAAACCGGCAGCGAATGGACGCCAAAGGGCCTGCAATGGGTGCCGCAACGGTCTTTTCAGTTTGACCGGGAATCGTCTTGCATTCAGCTGCTAAAGCATGGCGTGCCCGAGCCTCTGCGACCCGGTGGCTGGGTGGTCCATGAGCACCGGGCCAGATCGGGCTACGTCGAACAGGCGGCGCTGTTCCGCGTACTGGCTTGGACCTATGCTTACAAGGCCTACAACGTCCGCGACATGCAGCGCTTTTTGGAGGTGTATGGCTTGCCGCTGCGCCTGGGTAAGTACCCTGCGGGCCTGGGTGACAAGCCCAGAAGCGAGCTGCTGAAGGCGGTACGCAACATCGGCCACGATGGCGCAGGCGTCATTGCGGACAACATGAAAATTGAATTCATCCAAGCGACGAAGACCGGGACGGTAACGGACTTCCTAAGCGCTGTGGAGTACTGGGAGCGCAAGCAAAGTCTGGCGATTCTGGGCGGCACGCTGACCAGCCAGGCCGATGGCAAGAGCAGCACCAACGCCCTTGGTGAGATTCACGACCGAGTACGGCGCGAGATTATGTTGCACGATGTGCGCCAGATTGAGCCGACTTGGAATCGAAGTCTGCTACAGCCAATTGCGGCATTCAATGGCATGTTTACCGAAGATCGCATGCCTCGTTTTGCATACCTGACCGAGGAAACGGTCGACCAGGCCAAGATGGTGAAGGTGCTGACGGATGCCGCAGCTATCGGCATGGAAATTGACCTGGACTGGGCACACCGGGCCACACAGATTCCCCGCGCGTCCCAAGGCGCCCAGTTGCTGGCAGCTTCCAAGGCCGCAACCGAGCCAGGCCAGGCGGCGCTGGCCCGCATAACGGCGCTGGCCAAGGCTGGTGGCGCCAATGATGTGACGGCTGCATACGGCGCCCAGCTGGCCATGCTGTGCGCCCCGCGTGAAGAGGCGCTGATTCAGAAGATTGCCGCAGTGGTGGCAGAGGCCGGAAACTTTGACGCGGCACTGGAGGGTATTGCCGCGCTGCGCGCAGACCCACAGTGGGCCGATGACCTGGCGCAGGGCATGGCTGCAGCCCACTTGGCCGGCCGTGCAGACGTGGGGGGCGCCGACCATGGCTGAGTCCTTGGAGCGCCTGCAGTTTTCCGAGGCCATTGACTTTTACAAGGGCAAGGTTCGCCTGCCGTCATCGGGCTGGACCGATATCTGGCAGCAGCAGCACAGCCATGCTTTTGTGGTGGCCGGGGCTGCACAGGACGCGCTGGTAGAAGACTTCTACAACGCAATCCAGCAGGCCAAGGATTCAGGCCAAGGCTACCCGGCTTTCCGCAAACAGTTCGACGAGATCGTGGCCAAGCACGGCTGGGCATACAACGGTACGCCAGGCTGGCGCAGCAAGATCATGTACCGCACCAACGTGCAGCAGGCATACCATGCGGGCCGCTATCAGCAGATGGAGGCGGTCAAGCACTTGCGGCCGTATTGGCGCTATCGGCACACGACGTTTGAGAATCCGCGGATTGAGCACAAGTCCTGGGACGGAAAAATCCTCCCTGCGGATAGCCCATGGTGGAACACCCACTATCCGCAGAACGCGTGGGGCTGCAACTGCAAGGTCGACTCGCTCAGCCGCGTGGAAGCCAAGCGCGAATGGGAAAAGGCGGGAAAGACCGGCCCGGACGAAGAGCCCGAGGTCGAATGGGAAGAGCGCGTGGTGGGCAAAAACGGCAGTGCGCCGCGCACGGTGCGTGTGCCTAAGGGTATAGACCCTGGCTTTGCCTACAACCCCGGCAAGGCCTGGCTGGAACCGCACACGGTGCCCCCGCTGACTGGCTATGACGCGGTGCTGAAAGAGCGCGGCGTGGCCTGGCCAACAGGATTCACTCCTCCGGCCATGCCGAAGCCGACCCGAGTGCCAGCCAGCATGATGCTGCCGCCTGGTACAGCCCCGGAGGTTGCCGTGTCCGACTTTTTGGACGTGTTTGGTGCATCAATGTCAGAAGGCGCAGCCTTCACAGACGCTGCTGGCAGCACCCTGGCCATCACCAAGTCCCTGTTTCAGGATGGCAGCGGGGAATTCAAGTGGCTGGCCAAGCCCCGCAAGGCCGGCCGCCTGGAACACATCAACCTGCTGGCAATGGCCCTGATTGAGCCCGACGAAATCTGGTGGGGCTGGGTGAAAGACCACAAGGAGCCCGGCCGCTGGCGCCTGAAGCGCCGCTATCTGCGGGCCTACCAGGTCGAAGACAGCGGGGAATACGCCGTGGGCGTGTTTGAGTGGGGTAGTAGCGGCTGGGCGGGCAGCACGGTGTTCATGGCCAGCCAGGAAACAGAGGCCGCCCGCGAAGCCTATTTTGATAAGCAGCGCATGGGGCGGCTGGTGTACAGCAAAGGGCAAGAATGACGACCAATTTAAAGCGGTGCCCCTTCTGTGGATCGCAGCCGGTGCTGGAAGGGGATGGCTCAATTCTCTGGGTGGTATGCCCTGACGACAGTGCCTGCAGGGCATCTGGGCTGGCGATGGGTATTCGCCGGGACGACATGGAGCATGGAATTGCTTCCTGGAATCGGCGGGCCTCGAGCCCCACTTGGGAAAGCGCAGTGAAGCAAGCAAAGGACGACGCCCTTTTTGTCTTCAAAGACTCGTGCACCCACACGCTAGATGCCATTCATTTCATGGAGTCGGTGATGTGCACACTTCATCCAGAAACAAACACGGCCCCAAGAGGGACCGTGCCGTGTGGCCCGGATATTGTGCAGTAGCGTCGAAACGCAGTCTGACCAAGCCACAGCCCAAGAATATGCTTTACACGGTTGAAATGCAAGTCCAAGGCTACCAACTGGCCTTGGACGCCATCTGCGCCGATATCGCTACGCCCGCCCAGCTGCTGGGCAGCATTGGCGAAGCACTCTATCGCGTCAATTCAGAGCGCCACGACCGTGGCCAGAACCCAGATGGCACGCCATGGACGCCCACCAAGCCTGCAAAGCGGCGCATGCTCCACCGGCATGGCGACCTGCTAGGTAGCTTCAGCTACCAGGTCCACGGCAGCGAGCTGAAATTGGGGTTCAGCGACCAGAAGGCCAAGTGGCACCACTTCGGTACAGGCCCCTACGTGATTACGGCGGTCAAGGCCCGCGCACTGGCCTTCAATGGGATGTATCGGAAGCGAGTAAGGCACCCCGGCCTGCCTGCACGACGCCTGGTCGGGTTCCCCGATGCCGACAAGCAACTGGTGGCCGATGTCGTGGACGACCACCTCCAATTAATTTTGAACCGGGTTCGATGAGCGTTTAAAGGGGCCACAAATGGGAGAAATTCCGCAGCGCCACGGCCAATTTCCCACACAATCCCCGTGCAATTCTCCCAACGACCTCCCCAAACTGTCCGGAAATCAGGAGAAACTGAGTTATCCACAATCCCCAATGTTCATGCGGGGTTGCAGCCAGATTCCCCCCATTTCCCCTGTCCTATTTCTCATACCTCCCTACTTTTCCGGGCCGATCAGCGCTTCAAGCCCGACCACGCCACTGCGGCGCCCGACGATGAGCAGCAGGTCATCGTCCTGGAGCACCAGTTCCGGGCTGACGCCAATGGGCTTGCCGTCGCGCTGGACCCGCTCGACCGTGATCGGCCCGCCGTTGACGCTGTGCTCCAGCGCCGCAACGGTCTTGCCGGCCCCCGCCTGCACGCGGTACACGCGGCCCACGATGTCGGGCAGTGCGGGCGTCTCGCCGTGGCCGTAGACCCGTGCGCCCTTCAGGGCTTCGGCCTCGGCCTTGATGGCGTCATCGCGGATGCTGCGGCGCATGAACCACGGCAGGATGTTGACGCAGACAATGATCGCGCCGAACGAGCCGAAGATATAGGTCACCGCGTAGCCGATGGCCACATTGGCCTGCAGGCGCTGCGACTCGTCTGCCGCCAGCCCCAGTTTGTCGATGGCGGAACTGGCCGTGCCGATGATGGCCGATTGCGTCAGTCCGCCAGCGGCAATGCCTGCCGCCAGGCCCTTGTCCAGCTCGAACATGCGCGCCAGCACCACCACCGTGACCAGCCCGCTCAGCGCCAGCACGGCCGCCATGACGATCTCGCGGATGGTCTGGCGTCCCAGGGAACGGAAGAATTGGGGGCCGCTTTCAAAACCCACGGCATAGATGAAGAGCGCGAACAGAATCGACTTGACGCCGTTGTCGATGGTCACGCCCACCTGGCTGATGGCGACCGCTGCAAGCAGCGATCCGGCCACTCCGCCGAGCTGGAATTTACCGAACTGGAATTTACCGATCCAATACCCCAAGGCCAGGGAAAGGAAGAGCGCTATCTCGGGAGAATGCTTGAAGATACCGGAAACGTACTGCATGAGACCTCCTTCTTCGTGCGTAACTTTTATCAGAACATTCGCAATAAAAGATGACCACTCAAAAGCGAGGACTTGGTGGCGCTGTCGGAGAAATTGGTGCATGGCATCCGCTGGTTTCAGACGCACACTCCCCCTTTTTTCCGACAAAAATTGGCGTTGAAAACCTCCATCCTTGAAAAACTTCGGCACAAAAAAAATCTGCCCTGGCACCCGTGTGCGGATGGGTGGCCGCAGACGGTTGACAGGACAGAAAAAAATGGCAAAGACGATGGCATCCACATCCGTGACGGCAGCATATGGGGACGCCCCCAAAACGCGGTGCATGCGCGTTCTGCCGCGCCACCCAAATCACGCGAATCGGCCGCCTGCCATATGGGCCTGCTATAAAAAAGCAAGCTTCCATGCAAGACCGCAAACCATGCCGCATTGGCACTGAAAGCCTTTTCTCCATAAAAAATCCCGCTGGCAGCGGGATTTTTTATGGGCGCCCACAAATATCTTTTCAATCCGCCCACGCAGGCCGATAAATAGCTTTATGGCAGCCTGGCTCTGTGAAAAAGAAGGGACAAAAGCAAGGAACAAGCGCTGCCACAGGGGTGGTGCAGCGCTTGCATCGATGTGGCTGCGTTCTCAGACGACGGACAGATGCTCGTACAGAATCAGCGAACCAATGGCAATCAGCACCAGGCCGCCCACCGCCTCTGCCCACCGGCCCGTGATGTGACCCAGCAGGCGCCCCACCATGACGCCCAGCGTCACCATGGCGAAAGTGGCAAACCCGATGCTCAGCGCCACCACGGTGATGTTCACATCCAGGAACGCCAGGCCGACGCCCACCGCCATGGCATCGATGCTGGTGGCAAAACCGGTGGTCACCAGCAGCCAGAACCCGTGCCGTGCGGGCTTGCTGATCTCCGGCGCATCGGCGTTCTGAAACGCTCCCACCACCATGCGCAGGCCCAGCACCAGCAGCAGGACAAAGGCGATCCAGTGGTCCCAGGATTTGACGTAGTCGGCAGCGGCATAACCCAGCGCCCAGCCGACCAGGGGGGTGATGGCCTCGATGACGCCAAAGATCAGGCCGGTGCGCACAGCCTCTGACCAACGGGGTTTCACAAGGGCGGATCCTTTGCCAATGGCGGCAGCAAAGGCATCCGTGGACATGGCGAGCGCCAAAAGGGTGACGGAAGCAGCGTTCATCTGGGGTTCTGAGAATACGGTCGGGCCTGAGCACAACGGCATGCCACCACTGCCCGACCTGCGTCGCGGTGACATGCCGATGGTCTCGCCAACCGAAGAACGGATGCCTGCGCCACAGCATGAAGATGCCGAGTGTGTTGACGCAGACGCTTCCAGGGCGGAAGCAGGCTACTCCCCAAGGGGATCGGAAGTCTAAACGCGCCGCCCCCTTCTTTGGGAGACGGCGCCAATGGCACTATTTCACGTCCGAAATGGATCGCATTGCACCTGCGAAAGCCGGTGCGAGCGGCAAATGGCGACTGGCACGTGCAACTGTGCCGCAGTGCACCGCGGCCCCGGCGCTGACGCTGACGCTGGCAGCCGATGCCGGCGAAAGCTGCTGCCCGCCATGGCAGAAGCGCTGCATGGATACAGACCCGCCTCCCACGCGGGCCCCAACGCATTGCCCCTGCTCTGCCATGCATGCCACTAGACACCGGCTTTGCATTCCGCAGCCACCCTGTAGGTGGACGCTGCTGCGTGAGCAACCGCTGACCGACGCTGTCTTTACACAATTCTGTTTCAGTTTGATACAAACTAGCCGATAAACGGTAGACAGCAGATCACGTTCAAGGAGTCATCAATGAGGCGGTGCATTATCAAAGTCGAAGGGGCGTATTACACCGCCCTGTTCCCCAGCACCTGCGCGGCCCTTGAAGATGCCATGCGGCGTTTTCCCAGGGCATCCGCCATCAGCGTGCGGACCGTGCAGCGCCTATACCGCTGCATGGCGGCGCACTGATTCCAGTCCAGCTCATACCGTTCACAGGCTTCATTTTTTGCCGGGTCTGGGAGCGTCTCCTCCCTCCCTCTCTTCAGCTCTTCAGGCATGCCGCAAGGCACCGGCTTTTTTCTTCTGCGTCATTACCTATGGGGGTGAGGCCAGCCTCTGTGAGAGGCATGCGGGCAATGTCCAAGACCGCAATCGCCCCCAAGCGGTAGTTCGTAGGTGCTTTTGAAATCGCCAAGTGAAGTGCTATTTAATTCTGGTCAGACGTCGCATGGCCTTAAATACCAGTTCTACCCTGAGCACCTAAAACGAGCCGAAACACAAGTCATCCCTGCGGTCTCCGGTTATCAAAGAAGTCGCGATTTCTTTGGATTGCAGCGTCAAGTTGTAGGCGCAAGTGAGCAGCCATCAAACGAAGGTCCGTCCAATACGGATGATTCATTGCCCGCATGTGATCGTCGATCAATGCGCCATCTGGTAGTTCTTTTATAGGTCTTAAAACCTGTGCTATCGCATCTTTCTCAGGCTGAGACAGGTACTCGTTCGGCCAGTTAATCAGCGAAGTTCCCCCATCAAGAACATCGTGCTGAATTTCCCAAGCAACGTTGAAGTTCCCCATGGCATCACATTGTTCCAGTGCATCCAAGGACAATACGTCGATGGCTTTCATAAAGTAAAGGAAACAGTTGTGAAACGATTCTTCCAACGACATTGGCTCGTTTCCCATTGGAAATTCAGACTTTTGTGATGCCATTGATGTCCCTCCGCATTTGAGTAGCACAAGAGCTTAGAGTCAAATCCCAGAGACTGTTTCTGGCCGACCACTGCCATGCATGGCCTGCAATCGATTCAATGATTACGGTGCAGGCGGGCAACCCACTTTGGATGCACGGCACCGTGGGATTTAGCACGGAGCCAGCTAGCCCCATCACGCCAGTGGGTGCTGCTTCTTCCACTTGCGGATGCGGGCCCGCGCGTTGGCGTTGGGGGATGCGGTGTTGAACTGGATCATGCGCCCCAGGGTGTATTTCCCATACCAGGGGGCGCTGTACAACTGCGCCTCACTACAGGCTTCCACCAGCGCCACGATGCGCGCGTGCACCTGGGCCAACTGCTGCAGCAGCGCCGGGTAGTCCTGGTGCGCGTGGTCGGCGTAGAACTTCTGCGCCAGCAGCCCCAGTTCATTCCACTGGTAGCCCGTCTCCGGGAAATCGACAGACTCCCCTTGGGCCTTGCGGTCACACCACTTGAGCACCAGCAGGCTCCAGCCGACCAGGTAGGCCACCAGATCCGCCGGGCTCATGCACGTGCCTTGGGCATGGCCTTCCATGGTGGCTTCATGGGCGCGCACATCGGGGATGGTGCACAGGTCCGCCCACAACCTGGCATGCGTGGTCTGAATGGCCTCCAGCAACTCCTGTTTGTTTTGTGGAATGCCCATCCATGCCCCCTGCTCTCAGCCGCTGAAGGGAATGCGGTTCAGGCGGCTGGCATGCACGGTCACGCCCATGAGCAGCACGGCGGTGACCACGACAGCTGCCTTGGCGCCACGCTGCCACACGGGCGGCCCGGCGTACTGACCGGCGGACTTCCATGTGGCCCGCCACCAGCCGCAGGCATAGAGCAGACCGAACTGCCAGGCCGTTGCCTGCATATAGGGCAAATGGGTGGCCAGTGCGTACATGGCCAGAATGCACGCGGTGCCCCCGCCCAGGCCAAAGCCCCAGAACACGGTGCGCAGCGGGTAGTTGCCGGCAAGGTAGCCTGTCAGCCCCGTGGCGTTCTGGCGGGACTTTGGAAGTGCTTTGCTGCTCATGCGGGCAATGTAACAGGCGCTCACAAACAGCCGGGAAATCCAATGCACACAGCGACGACCGTTGCAGGCACCGTACAGCCTGGGGCCCCATCTCCGGCAGCGCATGCCGCATGGATGGAACGGCGGGATGGTCGTCAACCCGGCAGGATGGGGAGGCCGTGGAGATCACGAAAGAGCGCATGGCTCTGCAAAGTCCCGCGCGCCCAATCGCTGGCATAATCAGCGGCTACCCTGAAAGCACGGGTGGGGAATACGGCGCGCTGCGCTCCACCCACCGTGATGGCCACCCCCTAGAGGGCATTTCAGACAGTTAACCAAGCGTGTGGCGTTAGCTCAGTTGGATAGAGCAACAGCCTTCTAAGCTGTGGGTCACTGGTTCGATTCCAGTACGCCGCACCACCGCTGCCAAGCCGTACCGGTTCGCCGGTGCGGCTTTTTTCATGCCCCGGTCCTGCATACGGCGTAAGGGCCCGCACCAGGGATGCGGCTGCCCTGGCTGCAGCCGCGGTCGGCGTGCCGTGGCGCTGCCTTATGCGGTGGGCGCGTGCTCCACCAGGGGGTGCAGGCTGCCATCGGCCGCCACCAGCGCATTCACCGCAGCACCACCTTGCACCGGCACGCCCAGGAACACGGCTTCCCAGCCGGGGCGCAGCACGTAGTTCATGGTGTCATTGACCAGCTTGCGGGTGTCGTTGAGTTCGCGCAGCGCGGCGTCGGTCAGCTCAAAGCGCTGGGGATACTGTTGGCTGTGGGCGGTCCAGTGCTCGCCGAGCGCGGCGACCATGTGGTTGTAGAGGGCTGACATGGCGGCAAGTCTAAACGCAGACGCGGCGCCCCCTGGGAAATGAAGCACAGCTTCAGGCCGGTGCTGCGGCACGCCTGGCGACGGGCTGCACCACCGCACCGGGATGCCCCAGGTCGCAAAACAGGTCGCAGAACGGGGCGATTCGACGGTACTCCGCGCCGTCAGTTCTGAGCCACAGCAACGGGCGGCTTGAGCATCTCGATGTGGGGGATGCCGTCCTCGTCGTAGATCTCACCCACCGGCAGGAACCCCAGTGAACCATAGAACTTGTGGAGATGGGCCTGGGCCCCGATGCGGATGCCTGTTCCAGGGAACTTGGCCTCGGCAAATGCAATGGCTTCTGCGACCAGCGCCCGGCCAATTTGCAGCTTACGGTATTGCGCCACCGCCATGACACGGCCAATGGACGGCTCGCGGTATTTGACGCCGGGATCGACGACACGCGCATAGGCGGCCAGCTCGCCGTCCAACAGGACGGACAGATGCCAGGACTGGCTGTCTGCGCCATCCGCTTCCTGGTACGCACAGGCCTGTTCCACCACAAACACGGCTTCGCGTGCCTGGATGATGTTGTACATCTCCAGCGCGGAGAACGACTCCATGCGGTTCCATTTGAACTTCAGATCCATCGGTCTTCTTTCCTCTTTGCTCATTTTTTTGGGGGGAGCTGTACCCATCACCGGTAGTGGCTCTTGATCACCAGGTAGCGTGCGGTCGCATCCGCCGGGTTTTCAAACGTTTGTTCCTGGGTGGTGGACACCCTGGCGCAATCACCGGGCTGCAGCTCGTAGAGCACTTCTGCACAGCGCAGATTCAACCGGCCCGCAAGCAGCAACACCTGGTCGTCTGAATGCAGGCTTTCGGTGGCCGCGAAGGTCACGGTCTTGTGCGCGGGCAGCTCCACGGCCACGACTTCCGTGGCGCTGTCATCCCCTGGCGGCGATACCAGCCGACGGATATAGCCCGTCTCCGGATCCACCCAGTGCGGCTGCTCCTGCATCCTGCGCACGGCGGTGGTGGGGGTGCGCGGCTCGCTCATCAGAGCCGACAGGCTCAGCCCCATGGCATCGGCAATTTTGGACAGCAGCACGGCCGTGGGGGTGCTCTGCCCCCGCTCGATCTTGGAAATCATGGCGCGGCTGACGTCCGCCATCCCGGCCAGCTGGTCGAGCGTCAGCCCCCGTCGGTTGCGCTCTTCGCGGACACGGCGGGGTATCAGGTGTTCAGGGGAGGTGTGGGTTGCCATGCAATCTACTATAGTAGAAAATCTACTTTAGTGGAATTTTCTGATTGTCATGTTGTCAAATTCAACCGTCGCTCCGGTGCTGGCCCTGCTCCTGAACTGTGTAGTCTGGGGGGTCTCATGGTGGCCGCTGAAGCAGCTGCAGGGCATGGGGATGCACCCGCTGTGGGCCACTGCGGTCATCTACCTGGTCGTGGCGGTCGTGGTCGCTGTCTGGCGCCCCAGCGCGGTGCGCTTGCTGGCCCGAACGCCGGCACTGTGGTGGATATTGATGGTCTCGGGCTTCACGAACGCGGCATTCAACTGGGCGGTCGGAATAGGCGATGTGGTGCGGGTTGTCCTTCTTTTCTATCTCATGCCGCTGTGGTCACTGCCTCTGGCCAGACTGCTGCTTCAGGAACGCATGACGGCGCCAGCAGTGCTGCGTGCGGTGCTGACGGTGATCGGTGCGGCCTTTGTTCTGATGCAGCCCGGTGCCAGCACGGACACCAGCCCAGGCAGCACTGCCCAGCCGGTGCTTGCGGATGTGCTGGCGACGCTTTCCGGATTTGCATTCGCGCTGAACACGGTGATGCTGAGGCGCGGTGCCGCGTTGCCCAGCGAAGGCCGCGCCATTGCGATGTTCCTTGGCGGGGCGATGGTTGCGGGCACTGCGGCCATCGCCTTCTCTTGCGGAGCGGCTGCGGCAACGATGGAAGTGGGTTTTCCGTCGGCATCCGGCCCCTGGCTGATGCTGGTGGCGGGCCTCGCGGTGGCTTTTCTCGCCTCCAACCTGTGCCTTCAATACGGGGCGGCACGGCTTACGGCCAGAGTGACCGCCGTGGTCATGCCGTGTGAAGTGGTGTTTGCGGCGGTCACCGCCGTATGGTGGGGCGGTGCCGCAGTGCATGCAGGGCTGATGGTCGGCGGGGCGCTGATCCTGTCGGCGGCGTTTGCCAGCGTTCTAGGACGGCGGTAAGCACGGCTGGCTGCGGAGCCTGTGCCCAGACACCCCGACGCAGTGCACTCAGGGCCCGCGATGCCGGGTGGTGCTGCGTCACCCCGATGCCCAAGGGGCGGTCTGACCGAACTCCGGGCCAGACTAGGCCCCACCCACGCCGCTACCTCCAGCGGTTGTTTTGGCAGCGGGCTTTGCTTCACTTCAATAATTCAACTATTATTGAAATATGAATGAAGACCAAGTCATCCAATCCCTGGCCGCACTGGCCCATGCGGTCCGGCTGCGCGTGTTCCGTGCGCTGGTGGTGGCCGGTGCAGGCGGGCTGACGCCTTCCGTGCTGGCCGAGCAGCTGGACGTGGCCGGCACCGCCCTGTCCTTTCACCTGAAGGAACTGGTGCGCGCCGGTCTGGTGACGCAGGAGCGCTGCAGCCGCAACCTGATCTACCGCGCGGCCTACGCGCAGATGGATGCCGTGCTGGGCTACCTGACCGAAAACTGCTGCGCCGGCGCCGACTGCGGCCAGTCCGTGGGCAGTTGCTGCCCCGGCGACGACGCCGCCACCTCCAACCCCTCCGCTTGAGGCTGACCCCATGACCACCCACATCCTGGTGCTGTGCACCCACAATTCCGCCCGCAGCGTGCTGGCCGAGGCCATGTTCAACCACTGGGCCCGGCAGTTGGGCATAGACGCCCAGGCCCACAGCGCCGGTGCCGCGCCCAGCGGCCGGGTGCACCCGCAGGCCCTGGCGGCGCTGCGCGCGGCCGGGGTCGATGTGTCCACCCTGTCCAGCAAGCACATGGATGCGTTTGCCCAGCCCGGTGCGCCGCAGATGCGCGTGGTCATCACCGTGTGCGACAGCGCGGCGGCCCAGCCTTGCCCGATCTGGCCCGGCGCCCCCGTGCGTGCGCATTGGAGCTACCCCGACCCTTCCGCCGCCCCGCCCGAGCAGCAGGCCCAGCGGTTTGAGCTGACACGCCAGGCCCTGGCCTACCGCATGCTGCAGCTGGTGCAGCTGCCGTTTGCCCAACTGGATTCCGCCGCACTGCAGCCGCTGGTGGCGCGCATCGGAGCGAACTGAGATGACCGCCCCGATACCTGCTACCGAGACATCCACCACAGCCGTCCCGGCCCCACGTGCAGCGGCCCGCCCGGCCCTGGGGGTGTTCGAGCGCTATCTGACTTTGTGGGTGCTGCTGTGCATTGCCGCTGGCGTGGCACTGGGCCATGCGCTGCCGGGGCTGACCGCCGCGGTGGCCCGCATGGAAGTGGCCCAGGTCAAACTGCCCGTGGGGGCGCTGATCTGGGTGATGGTCATTCCCATGCTGGTCAAGATTGACTTTGCCGCACTGGCGCAGGTGAAGGCGCACGCCCGCGGCATGGGGGTGACGCTGTTCATCAACTGGGCGGTCAAACCGTTTTCCATGGCGCTGCTGGCGTGGCTGTTTGTGCGCCAGCTGTTTGCACCCTGGCTGGATGCGGCGCAGATCGACAGCTATGTGGCCGGCCTGATTCTGCTGGCCGCCGCACCCTGCACGGCCATGGTCTTTGTCTGGAGCCAGCTGTGCAAGGGCGACCCGTATTTCACGCTGTCGCAGGTGGCGCTGAACGACGCCATCATGCTGGTGGCCTTTGCGCCCATTGTGGCGCTGCTGCTGGGCATGTCGTCCATCACCGTGCCATGGGACACGCTGCTGGCCTCGGTGGTGCTCTACATCCTGGTGCCGGTGGCCCTGGCGCAGGCGCTGCGCCGCCACCTGCTCAGGCAGGGTGAGGCTGCTTTCCAGCGTGCCACGGCAGTCATGGGCCCGCTGTCCATGGCTGCGCTGCTGCTGACGCTGGTGCTGCTGTTTGCCTTTCAGGGCCAGTCCATCCTGGCCCAGCCCGTGGTGATTGCGCTGCTGGCCGTGCCCATTCTGATCCAGGTGATCTTCACCGCTGGCCTGGCCTACGGGCTGAACCGGCGGCTGGGGGTGGCGCACTGCGTGGCCGGGCCTTCGGCACTGATTGGCGCCAGCAACTTCTTTGAACTGGCGGTGGCCACGGCGATTGCCCTGTTCGGCCTGCACTCGGGCGCCGCACTGGCCACCGTGGTCGGCGTGCTGATTGAAGTGCCCGCCATGCTGGCCGTGGTGGCGGTGGTGAACCGCAGCCGCCGCTGGTACGAAGGCGGAGGCGCCTGAGCCAGTACCAGCGCTGGCGTCTTTCGCCCGGCTACTGGCTCCCGCACAGCCCCTGCCCCGCCTGTCTGTCTATCTATCTGTCACCGGATCCTTGAGCACTACCGCATGTCCACCATCGCCATTCCCGATACGCCTTCCGACATCACCTCCGACACTCCCCCCGACACTGCGTCATCTGCCGCAGTCCTCTGCCCCCAGCTCGACCCGGGCAGCTTCCGCGTTCCCACACAGCAGGCGCTGCACGCGGTGCAGCCTTCCACGCACGCACCGCGCATCCTGATGCTGTATGGCTCGCTGCGCGAGCGCTCGTACAGCAAGCTGCTGACCCTGGAAGCGGCACGCCTGCTGCAGGGCATGGGTGCCGAGGTGCGCATCTTCGACCCCGCAGGCCTGCCCCAGCCCGATGCAGCGCCGGCCGACCACCCCAAGGTGCAGGCCCTGCGCGAGCTGGTGCTGTGGAGCGAAGGCATGGTCTGGACATCGCCCGAGCGCCACGGCGCGATGACCGGCATCATGAAGTCGCAGATCGACTGGATTCCGCTGTCCGAAGGGGCGGTGCGCCCCACGCAGGGCAAGACCCTGGCGGTGATGCAGGTCAGCGGCGGCTCCCAGTCTTTCAACGCAGTCAACCAGCTGCGCGTGCTGGGCCGCTGGATGCGCCTGCTGACCATTCCCAACCAGAGCTCGGTCGCCAAGGCCTATGACGAATTCACCGAGGCAGGCCGCATGAAGCCATCGCCCTACTACGACCGCGTGGTGGACGTGATGGAAGAGCTGGTCAAGTTCACCTTGCTGACACGCGATGCCGCCCCGTATCTGGTGGACCGCTACAGCGAACGCAAGGAGGCGCTGGCCCGCCAGCACGCCCAGACGCTGGCCAGCATGTGAGGAATGCCATGTGCCGTGTGCCTGCCGTGGTCCCCGGCCAGGACCACGATGGCTGCGGCTGCTGCAAGTTTTGTGCGGCAGCCGTCGCGGCGTACCGGGCCCGTCAGGCAGCGGCCGCTGCCGTGCGCTCCGGCAGGCGGGCTTCGCGGATCGGCAGATTCACCAGTGCTGCCAGCAGGGCCAGCACCGCATCGGCCCACCACATCCATTCGTAGCTGCCGGTGGTGGTGATGGCGATGCCGCCCAGCCACGCCCCCAGAAAACCGCCCACCTGGTGGCTCAGCAAGGTCAGGCCAAACAGCGTGGCCAGGTAGCGGGTGCCGAACAGCTTGGCCGTCAGCCCCGCCGTGGGCGGCACGGTGGCCAGCCAGGTGGCCCCCAGCGCCAGCGCAAAGATGTAGAAGGTGGCCGGCTCCTTGGGCGCTGCCAGGTACAGCAGGATGGCCACCACGCGCGAGAGGTACATCCAGAACAGGATCATCTTCATGCGCACACGCTCGCCCAGCGCGCCGACGACCAGGCTGCCCGCCACGTTCGCCAGGCCGATGATGGCCAGCGAGGTGGACGCCACGTTGGCGCTGAGCCCGCACAGATCGACCTCGCCCGGCATGTGCGTCACCAGAAAGGCGATGTGGAAGCCGCAGGTGAAGAACCCGGCGTGCAGACACCAATAGCTCTTGTTGCGCAGCGCCTGGCGCAGCTGCTCACGCAGCGTGGTGCCGGCAGGCGCTGCCGCACCGGCTGGAGCTGCTGTGGCGGAAGGGGCTTGCGGGGTTGCTGCAGCGGCCGCACGCGGCGTGCCGCGCAGCCACCAGGCCATGGGCGCGGTGGACAGCGCCAGCACGGCCATCATCCACATGGCAGACACCCAGCCGAATGCCGTCATCACCGCCTGGTTCAGCGGTGCAAAAATGAACTGGCCCATGCTGCCGCCGGCGTTGATCACCCCGCCCGCCACCGAGCGGCGGTTGGCTGGAATGCGCTGCGCCGTCGCACCGATCAGGATGGAGAAACTGCCCGCCCCGGCGCCGGCCGCGCTCAGCAGGCCCACGGCCACGATCAGCCCCCATTCGCTGGTGACCTGGGTGGTCAGCGCGCAGCCGGTCGCCAACAGCGCGGCACCGATCACGATCACCCGGCCCGGGCCCCAGCGGTCGGCCACGGCCCCAAACACCGGCTGCACCGCCCCCCACACCAGCTGACCGATGGCCATGGCCAGGCTGATCTTGGCAATGCCCAGGCCGGTGGCCGAGTTGAGCGGCGACATGAACAGCCCCAGCGACTGCCGCGCGCCCATGGTCACCATCAGGATGGCGGCGGCGACCAGCACCAGGCCCCAAGCGCCCCGGGCCTTCATGCGTGCCCCCGTTGCAGGCGGCGCGCCATCACGCGTCCTCTCCATCGGCCCATCACTTGACCCACCATTTGCTCGCACTCCGACATACCAACTCCTCACGCCCACAGGCGATCCACGATGGCGAAATTGTCAAATCTCCGCGCCTGCGCGACAAACGATTTAAAAACCGGCATGGAATAGAATTTCTGCACCATGCCCACCCCTCTTCCCCTTAAATCTCTGGCGGTTTTCGATGCGGTGATGAAACACCACAGCTTCACCATGGCAGCAGCGGAGCTGCATGTCACACCCGGCGCCGTGGGCCAGCAGATCCAGAAGCTGGAGGAATGGCTTGGACAGCCGCTGTTTGTGCGCAGCATCCGCCAGATCCAGCCCACGCCCGAGGCCCAGACCTACTGGGCCGCCGTGCAACCGGCGCTGGCGCGCATCCAGCAGGCCAGCGACCAGCTGCGTCAGCTGGATGCGCACCAGGTGTGGCTGTCCATGCCGCCCACGCTGGCCGCCAAATGGTTTGCGCCGCGCATGGCGGCGTTTCTGCAGCGGCGCCCGGACATCTCGCTGCACCTGAGCGCCACCACCGACATGGTGGATTTCGAGCGCGACCGCGTGGACCTGGCGGTGCGCCACTTCGGCGGCCAGGCCCCGGGTCTGCAGGCCGAACTGCTGTACGCCGACAGCGCCCACCTGTACTGCGCGCCCGGCTACGCCCAGCGCCTGGGCCTGCACCAGCCGGACGATCTGGCCCGCGCCACCTTGCTGCACACCACGCTGCTGCCCTACTGGCGCGACTGGCTGCGGCGCTTCAGCAGCCTGGGCGATGCGCAGATCGCCCAGCTGCCCAGCCTGCACTTTGACCAGTCGATGCTGGCCATCGAGGCCGCGCGCCACCACCAGGGCGTGGTGCTGAGCAGCCCGCTGCTGGTTCAGCAGGAACTGCGCGACGGTGTGCTGTGCGAGCCGCTGGGCCTGCGCATGGCCGTGGACAAGGGCTATTACCTGGTGTCCCCACGCCACACGCCGCTGCGCCCGGCCGCCGCCGCCCTGCGCGAGTGGCTGCTGGAAACGGCTGCGCAGGAGCGGGAGGCCGGGGCGGACATGGGACTGCAGCCGGAGAGCAGGCCAGGGGCCTAGCCCCGGCGCCGGTTCAGGCGTACTGCGCCTCGCCATGGCCCAGCGACCAGTTGGCCCGGTCCACCTCGACCAGGCTGATGAACACATCCTCCGGGCGAACACCGGGGCTGCGGCCCAGGCGCTCCACGATCTGGCGGTACAGCGCTTTCTTCTGCGCCTCGCTGCGGGTGTTGTTGGCGGTGATCTGGATGATCACCAGATCGTCGCTGCGCGCCACGCCCAGGTAGGAGGCGTTGTAGCGGAAGTGGGAAGCCTCGCATTCCGCCATGGTGGCGAAGTGGTTGTCCTCGGGCACATTGAATGTGGCGTGCATGGCCTGGTGCAGGCTGTCGAAGATCGCCTGGCGGTAGGCCTCGGGCTTGCCGGCACGCAGGGTGATGTGGGTCAGGGGCATGGAACACCTCCGCAAGTGAAGAATGAAAGATGTCTGCATGCTAGGCATTTCAAATATTTATCAAAAGGAATTTCATTGATAAACTTTTGAAATGACAAAACAGCCTGTGCAACGCCCTCTGGACCTGGATGCCGTGGCCACTTTTCTGCAGGTGGCGGAGCTGGGCAGTTTCACCCGCGCCGCCGAAACCCTGCAGACCACGCAGGCCGCCGTGAGCCTGAAGCTCAAGCGCCTGGAAGACCGGCTGGGCTGCCGCCTGCTGGAGCGCACGCCCCGCTATGTGGAGCTGTCTCCCCAGGGCACGGCTTTTGTGGCGCATGCGCGTGCGCTGCTGGAGGCCCACCACCATGCCCTGAGCGCCTTCACCGGCGCGCGCCAGCGCCTGGTCATCGGCATCAGCGACCATGTGGCCGGGCCCGAGCTACCGGCGCTGGCCGCACGCCTGAACGCCCGGCATCCCGATCTGCTGATCGTGCTGCGCATAGGCTCATCCGGCGAGCTGCTGCAACGTTATGACCGGCGCGAACTGGATGCCGCCCTGGTGCGCCTGCACAGCGGGCGCACCGACGGCGAAGTGCTGACCGAAGAACCGTTTGGCTGGCTGGCGGCCCCGCACTGGCAGCCGCGTGCGGGCGAGCCCCTGCCCATCGTGACCCTGGCCGAGCCCTGCGGCGTACGCCAGATGGCCAGCAAGCTGCTGGATGCCGCCGCCCTGCCCTGGGCCGAAGTGTTTGTGGGTGGCGGGGTGGGCACCGTCAGCCAGGCCGTGATGGCCGGCCTGGGCATCGCCGCCCTGGCGCCGCGCATGCTGCCCCTGGGGGCCGTGGACGTGGGGGCCCGGCTGGGCCTGCCAGCCCTGCCCCGCCTGCCGGTCCTGCTGCACAGCCACACCCGCGATGCACGGGCCTGCGCCGCACTGGACGAATTGGCGGCGGCCTACCGCAGCGCGATCCGCCCGTAAGCCAGGGCCACCACGCAACCCGGGGGCGCTGGTGGACAGCAGGGGTGGGGCCGCACCACGGCGGCCCAGGAGCCGGGAGGAAAAGACTGCAGTGCACCCGGGCTGCGCATACCACCGCCCGGAATCATCACCCCTGCGGCCACAGCCCTTGCAGCGACCAGGCGGCCGCCACCAGTGCCATGGCCAGCAGCGCCAGCAGGGACCACAACGTCAGCACCCGCTGGTGGCGCTGCACGCGCGGGTGCTGGGCAGCGGCGATGTAGCCCGCCAGGATCAGCAGGTCCAGCCCCACCCAGATGGCGGCCAGCAGGCCCAGCCGTGCCAGCGGGTTGGTGGCGGCATGCAGGAACTGCGGGAACAGCGCGGCAAAGAACAGAATGTCCTTGGGGTTGGCCACGGCCACGCCAAAGCCGCGCCGCCAGCCGCCCTGGCGCCCGATGGGGGCCCCTGCAGCCGATGTGCTGTGCCGCCCTGCAGCGCCCCAGACACGTAGGCCACCCACGGCCAGCACCATCAGAAAGCCGCTGCCCGCCAGCCCCAGCCAGGCCAGGGCCTGCGGATGCAGCACCAGCACCCCGCCCACCACCAGCGCGGCCAGCGCCATCAGCACCAGCGCCCCGCAGCTGGTGCCCAGGGCCGTGCGCCAGGCCATGCCCCGGCCCTGCTGCAGCGCCACCTGGGTGATGTAGGCCACAACGGGGCCGGGGGTGGCAATCAGCAGCACGATGGACAGCACATAGGACAGCAACAGGGCAGCAGGCATGGGAGCGGACAGAGGCAGTGGCAGGAGAAAGGACCCAAAGGGCCCCAAACGGGGCACAAACGGGGCCGGATTCTGGCGGGCGCTGGCTTGCGCGCAAAACGCAAATAACGCATCTACACTGTGAGTTTTACGCACAATGTCCGCCCGGCGGACCGCTTGCGGTGGGGGCAGGCTCCGCACCATGTCCCTGCCCCCGCTGTATGCCCTGCGCGCCTTTGAGGCCGCCGCACGCACCGCGTCCTTCACCCGCGCGGGGGAAGAGCTGCACCTCACGCCCAGCGCCATCAGCCGCCATATCCGCACGCTGGAAGCGCAGCTGCAGCGCCCGCTGTTCACCCGCCACGGCCCGCGCGTGGCCCTGACGGCCGAAGGCCAGCTGCTGGCGCAGGAGCTGAGCGCGGGTTTTCGCACCATCGAGCGTGCCTGCGCCCGCATGCAGCAGCGCAGCGACGGCCTGCGGCTGAAGGCCCCGACCTCGCTCACCACCCGCTGGCTGCTGGCCGCACTGCAGACCCACCGCCCCGCGCTGCCGCAGGAACGGGTACTGCTGCACAGCCAGTGGATGGATGTGGACCATGTGGACTTTGCGAGCGAGCCCTATGACTGCGCAGTGCTGCTGGGCCACTTTCGCCCACACCCGCAGTGGTACAGCCTGAAGCTGGTGGATGAATGGCTGCTGCCGGTGTGCAGCCCGGCCGTGGCGGCACAACTGGGTCTGCAGCCCATTCCCCATGCACCGGGAGCGCCGGGGGCACCGGATGGGCCCGATGTTCCCGATCCCGCCGCATCGGCTGCGCAGGCGGAGCAGGTCACACCGGCCGCCCGGCTGCTGCAGCAACTGCCGCACACCGTGGTCATCCACCCTTCCCCCGACCGGCGCGACTGGCGCCGCTGGTGCGCCGGCCTGGGTCTGCCCCGGGAGCCGGACAGCCCCACGGCCCTGGTGTTTGACACGCTGGAGCAAGGCATGGCCGCCGCCATCCAGGGCCACGGCGTCAGCATGGCCGACCTGGCCCTGGCCGCCGACGCCCTGCGCAGCGGCCAGTTGGTGGCCGCCGTGCCCACGGCCGTGCCCACCGGCGACGGCTACCACCTGGTCTGGCCGCGGGGCAGCGCCCACGACAGTGCCATCCGGGCGCTGGGACGCTGGCTGAAAGCACGCGTGCCGCGCCTGGGGGATCTGGGCGTGGAGCGGCGCACGCTGCGTGAAACGGAATGAGCCGGAACAAGGCGAGACAAGGCGAAATAAAGCGGAACGCTGGGAAGTGGAAGTTCCATGGGCCGCTGGTGGGCTGTCTGTAGATGGCGCAGTGCCAGCAGCCCAGTGGCCGGTTCGCCACGGGAGACCGCAAGGGCTTCTTGCAAATGAGAATTGATCTCATAATGACACCCTTTGCCGACACCCCCTCCTGCCTGCACTTGCGCCATGTCTGCCACGCCCACCGCCGCCCACCCCGAAGTCACCGCCCTGTACACCGCGCACCAGGGTTGGCTGCAGGGCTGGCTGCGCCGGCGCCTGGGCAATGCCTGGGAAGCGGCCGATCTGGCACAGGACACCTTTGTGCGCCTGCTGGCCACGCCTGCGGGCCAGGCCGACCTGCAGACCGCGCCGCTGCGTGAGCCGCGCGCCTACCTGGCCACGGTGGCGCGGCGGCTGCTGATCAACCACCTGCGCCGCCAGTCGCTGGAGCAGGCCTATCTGGAGGCCCTGGCCACCCTGCCCGAGGCCCAGGCGCCCTCGCCCGAGCAGCAGCTGGTCATTCTGCAAAGCCTGCAGGAGCTGGATGCCATGCTGGACAGCCTGCCGCCCAAGGTGCGTTCCGTGTTTGTGCTGTCCCAGGTGTAGGGACTGACCTATGCCGCCATTGCCGAAGAGCTGGGCATGGGCCTGCGCTCCGTCAAGCGCTATATGGCCCAGGCCATGGCCGAATGCATTTTGCTGGCGCCATGAACCGCAGCACCGCATCCGCTTCGGTGTCCGCTGCCGCGCAGCCCCCGCTGTCACGCGAAGTCGCCCTGCAGGCTGCCGAATGGTTTGTGCAGCTGCAAGACGGTGATGCCACGGCAGCCGACCACCAGGCCTGCGCCGCCTGGCGTGCCCAGGCCCCCGCCCATGAACAGGCCTGGCAACGCGCCCTGGCCGTGAGCCAGTGCGCCGCCGGCGTGCCGTCTGCACTGGGCAACAGCCTGCGCCGGCCCCAGCGCGTGGCGCGCCGCGATGCGGCCCGCGCCCTGGCCGTGCTGATGGTGGCCGCGCCTGCGGGCTGGCTGGCCTGGCGCACCGAGCCCTGGCAGCGCTGGACGGCCAGCCACGCCACGGCCACCGGCGAATGGCGCAGCTGGACGCTGGCAGATGGCAGCCGCATGACGCTGGACACGGCCACGGTGGTGCAGATCGAATTTGACGGCCACCAGCGCAGCATCCACCTGCGTTCCGGGGCGGTGTTTCTGGAAACCGCCCCCGACCCGAATGCCGTGCCCCGCCCCCTGGTGGTGTGGACACCCCAGGGCCGGGTGCGCGCCATCGGCACGCGCTTCAGCGTGAGCACCGAGGGCGACCGCAGCCAGGTGGCCGTGCTGCAAGGGGCGGTGGACGTGCAGCCGCGGGATGCCGCTACGGCGCTGCGCCTGCAGGCGGGCCAGCAGACCACGTTCGACCGCAACCTGGTGGCGGCCGCGCAGCCGGCCGACAGTGGCGCCGGCCAGTGGGCCCGGGGCGTGCTGGCCGTGGAAGATGTGCGGCTGGGCGACTTTGTGGCGGAACTGGGCCGCTACCGCCATGGCCTGCTGCGCTGCGACCCGGCCGTGGCCGGCCTGCGGCTGACCGGTGCTTTCCAGCTGGCCGACACCGATGCCGTGCTGCAGAACCTGGTGCACCTGCTGCCGGTGCAGGTGATCTACCGCACCCGCTACTGGGTCACCGTGCTGCCTGCCGGTTGATTTTTTGGGGGCCATGGGGCGTGGTGTGCCCCCGGCCCGGCCCCGGTTTGACCCTTTTTTGGACCTTGTTTGGCCCCTTTTGCAAGACCGGTGTGTCCTGTTCGATGGAGCGCTTTTTTGCACTGCACTTTTCCATCGCACTTTCCCCAAGGAACACCATGGTCTCCCTGCCCTCTTCCTGCATGGCCCATACGCCTCATACGCCTCATACGGCTCACACGGCCCGCGCTGTCCGGCCCGCCCCCCTTCATTCGCGTGACCTGCGCCACACCGCCACCGCCCATGCCGTGCTCATCACCCTGGCGCTGGCAGCGGGCGCTGTGGCACCCCGGGGCGTTCTGGCCCAGCCGGCCGTACAGGCTGCCGATACGGCCCGGAATTTTCAGGTGCCGGCGGGCCCGCTGGCTGCGGCCCTGACGGTGTTTGCTGCCGATGCAGGCATCAGCATCAGTGCGCCCCCGGCCCTGGTGCAGAACCGGAACACGCCCGGCCTGAACGGCCGCTACGCCGTGGACGACGCGCTGGTGCGCCTGCTGGCCGGCTCCAACCTGCAGGCCCAGGCAGCCGGCCCGGGCAGCTATGTGCTGCGTGCGCTGCCGGTGGTGGCACCGGGTGCCGCCGCCGGCCAGGGCGCCACCCTGGGCGAGGTGCGGGTGACGGCGCAGGCCGAGCGCGAGTCCGCCTGGGGCCCAGCCGGCGGCTATGTGGCGCGGCGCGCTTCGACCGGCACCAAGACGGATGCGCTGCTGGTGGAAACGCCGCAGTCGATCTCGGTGGTCACGCGTGAGCGTATGGATGACCAGGGCGTGCAGCACCTGGGTGAAAGCATGCGATATCTGGCCAATGTGCGGCCCGACAGCGGCGGTGCGCAGAATGCGGCGACCAATGTCTACATCCGGGGGTTCCAGTCGGCCGACTTCTACGTGGACGGCCTGCGCTACCGGCCGCTGGGCTTCTTCGGCATGATGGCCGAAGAGCCCTATGGCGTGGAGCGTGTGGAGGTGTTCAAGGGGCCGACGTCGGGGCTGTACGGCCAGTCCAACCCCGGGGGCATTGTGAACCTGGTGTCCAAGCAGCCCACCGAGTACCAGCGCGGACAGATCGAGCTGTCGCCCGGCACGGACCGCCGCATGCAGCTGGCCGCCGATGTCAGCGGCCCTGTGAACGAAGACAAGACCCTGCTCTACCGCATGGTGGCGCTGGGCCGCAAGGCGGATGCGGTCATCGACCACCAGAAGGACGACCGCGTGTACCTGGCGCCCACCATCCGCTGGCAGCCCGATGCACGCACCAGTCTGGATGTGCGCGCCGTGTACCAGAAGAACTGGGCACTGGCGAGCACCAATGTGCCCTGGGCGGCCGTCAACGGCAGCAGCCCGTATGGCCGCATGCCCATGGACCGGTTCCTGGGCGAGCCGGGCTTTGACCGGGAGACCCAGGAGCAGAAATCGCTGGCCTATGAATTCCGCCACGAGTTCAACGACGACTGGAGCGTGCGCCAGAATTTCCGCTACGGTGATTTCGACAACCACGAGAACTATCTGGCACGCGCCAGCGGTCTGGTGAACGGCACGCAGCTGCTGCGCAACTACCAGCTGCGCCATGCCTACGGGGATGTGGTGGCGCTGGACAACCACCTGCTGGGCCGGGTGAAGACCGGCGCGGCCGAACACCAGTTGCTGGTGGGCCTGGACTACAGCCGCAGCCATACGATCCGCAACGAGAAATGGGGCGTGGGCCCGGTGCTGGACAACGTGTTCGCGCCCCACTATGGCGCGGCGGTGGACACCTCGGTCTACACGTCCTGGGTCAATGCATCCACCCGCACCACGCAGACGGGCGTGTACCTGCAGGACCAGATCAAGCTGGGCGGCTGGGTGCTGACGCTGGGCGGCCGCCATGACAAAGTGGATACCGAAGTGCAGGACCGCTGGACCGGCGAATTCACCACCAACCGCAGCTGGTCGGCCACCACCGGACGCGCCGGCCTGAACTATGTCTTTGACAACGGCCTGGCCCCGTATGTGGGGTATTCGGAATCCTTCACCCCGGTGACGGGAGCCACCTCTCCCGCACGGGGCAACACCTCGTTCGACCCGGAAACGGGCAAGCAGGTGGAAGTGGGCATCAAATACCAGCCTCCCGGGCAGGACAGCTTTGTGACGCTGGCAGCATTTGACCTGCGCCGCCAGAACGTGAGCACCATCGACCCGGACGATGAGCGCTACAACGTGCAGACGGGGGAAACGCGCTCCCGTGGCATCGAGCTGGAAGGCGTGCTGCAGCTGACACGCCAGATGCGTGTGGCCGCAGCGTACAGCTACAACGACATCGTCGTGACCAAGGACAACGCATCGTCCGGCGGCTACACGGTGCAAGGCAAGGGTCTGTTCAAGGCCCCGGCACACATGGCTTCGCTGTGGGTGGACCACCGTTTCGATGACGGCGTGCTCCAGGGCCTGGGCGTCGGCCTGGGTGCCCGCTACACGGGCAGCGCCTGGGGCGATGCGCTGAACACGTTCAAAGTGCCGGCCTACACCCTGTGGGACCTGTCGCTGCGCTATGACCTGGCACAGGCCGATCCGCGCTGGAAAGGCTGGACTGCCAGCCTGAATGTGCGCAACCTGACCAATCGCTACTACGTGGCATCGTGCTTCTTTGCCCTGGCCTGCAATATGGGGGAAGGACGCACGGCGGTCGCCAAGCTGGCCTACCAGTGGTGACACCTGGCGGTGTGTGGTGAATGCCCACGGCCACGGCCACGCCCACGCCGGCGCGGTGCGTGTGCTGTGACCCTGGCAAAGCAGGCGCGGGCCTGGGCTTGCTGAACAGCTGCTACCGCCCTGCCCCGGCCACTTCAGGCCTTCACTTCGACCACCGGCTCAAAGCCCCCGAAGATCATGCGTTTGCCGTCAAAAGGCATGGGTGGGTTGCCGGGGGCGGACGGGTCCATGCGCGGGTCTTCCATCATCTTTTTCATGCCGGCGTCGCGCGTGGCCTTGTCCGGCCATTCGATCCACGAGAAAGCCACCGTTTCCTCGGGCGTGGCCTGCACTGCGCGCCGGAAGTCGGTGAGCTTGCCATCGGGCACATCATCGCCCCACGCCTCGATCACCCGCAGGGCGCCCAGCTCCAGGAAGATGGGGTCCAGCGTACGCGCATGCGCGATGAATTTTTCCTTGTTGGCGGTGGGCACAGCGATCACGAAACCATCGATATAGGACATGTATGCACTCCTGCTGGTTCAATTGGTCGGTGCTGGCGCAGCACCGCTACGGAATACCCGCCGGGCCGGCCGCTGCGGTGCATGCAGCACTGATCCCTTGGGTGCGAAAGCCCGGCATCCACCATCCGCGCCGGGCATGGCCTTGCCACGTTGTCTGCGGCACATGGCACGCTGAGCGTGCCTGGCGTGGCTGAGCGCTGTTATGCGCATGCGCCCTGGCTGGCCTCGGTGCCCACCCCGCAGTTCATCCAGAAAAACGTGGCGTTGTGGGATGCCATGGTAGTGCTGCAGACCTGCGCGGGGGCGAAGGTTTGTGACCGACTGCATCCGGCCCGAAGCAGGCCCTGCGGCCGGTCAACTTGTCACAAAGCGCGAAGGACCCAGAGCGGCTCTACGCACGGCTCACAAGGCCCAGTCCACCGCAGGTTGATGGGCATGGCAAGGCGTGAAACCAGGGGCAGTCGCTGCGAAGAGCGCCGTGTAATCACGGCACATTGCGGCCCATTGCGGGATTACCCTTACAAAACAGTGACCAACATTTTCTTATTTCTGAACGCTATATCAACACCGATTGAATGACGCCTTAAACGTGTCCTTGCGCGCCACACCCACCCGATGGCCGCCGCGCAGGCACCGAAAAACAAGGAATAACAGTCATGTCGAAATGGTCCGTTGGTATAGACATCGGAGGCACGTTCACCGATCTGGTGGCCTTGCAACACGCCACAGGAACACAGCGCAGTTTCAAGGTGCTCACGACGCACGGCGACCCCTCCATGGGCGTCATCGAGGGCATACAACAGTTGATGCGCAACCATGGCATCCCTGCTGACAGCGTCGAACTGGTGGTCCATGCCACCACGCTTTTCACGAATGCGCTCATTGAGCGCCGCGGTGCCTGCACCGGTTTGCTGACCACCCAGGGGTTCGCCGACATTGCCGAGATGGGCAACGAACGCAAATACGACCTGTACGACCTGCAGATCGAGCGCGCACAGCCTTTGGCGCCACGCCACCTGCGGGCCGAAGTGGCAGGCCGGCTGAACGCCCAGGGACAGGAAATCGAGCCACTGGACATCCCGCAGGCCTTGGTTGCGGTGGACATCCTGGTGCACGCCGGGGTCGAGTCGCTGGCGATCTGCCTGCTGCACGCCTATGCCTCGCCACAGCATGAGCTGGCATTGCAGGCCGCCATTCAGGCCCGCCACCCCCAGCTGACGCTCACGCTCTCCAGCCAGACGGCACCGGTGATCCGCGAGTACGAGCGCACCACCACCACCTTGGCCAATGCCTACATCAAGCCCATGGCACGCGCCTACCTGGACAAGCTGGCCGACGAGCTGGCCGCCATCGGTCTGCCGCGCGGCGTGCTGATGATGTTGTCCAACGGAGGTCTGGCACGCATTGACGACGCCCGTGAGTTGCCGATTGCCCTGCTGGAATCCGGCCCGGCGGCGGGCGCCGTCTCTGCCGTTCACCACAGCTTGCTGGAAAGCCACCGGGATCTGCTGGCCTTCGACATGGGGGGCACCACCGCCAAGCTGTGCCTGGTCACCCAGGGCCAGCCCTCCATCAGCTTTGGCTTCGAGGCAGCCCGCCGCCAACGGTTTGCCGAAGGCAGTGGCCTGCCCATCCACATCACCACGGTCGACCTGATCGAGATTGGCGCTGGCGGCGGCAGCATTGCGCACCAGGACGCCTTGGGCCTGCTCAAGGTGGGCCCACGCAGCGCAGGGTCCGAACCTGGCCCCATGTGCTATGGCCTGGGCGGCGATGCCCCCACGGTCACCGACGCCAACTTGCTGCTGGGCTACCTCAACCCCGATTTCTTCGCCGGGGGCACATTGGCCATGGACCGCCAGCAGTCTGTGGCCGGTTTTGCGGCACTGGGCCAGCAACTGCAGCACAGCGCCGTCGCTACGGCCTGGGGGGTGCACGACATCGTGGCGGAAAACATGGCTGCCGCTGCCTGCGTGCATGTGTCGGAACGCGGACAGGACCCGCGCAAGTTCGTGCTGGTCGCCACGGGTGGTGGCGGCCCGCTGCATGCCTACTATGTGGCACGCAAGATCGGCATCTCCACCATCATTGCGCCGCCCGAAGCAGGCGTGGCCTCGGCCTTTGGCTTGCTGGTCGTCACGGCACGGTCCGATCGCTCACGCACCATCAGCTTCAAGCCTGCCACCGACGATCTGCGGGAGCTGGAAACCCAGTTCACGGCCCTGGAAACCCAGGCCCTGCCCCCTCTGCACGCGCTGGAGCAGGGCTTTGCCCCCATCCAGCTGCAGCGCCGGGCCGATGGCCGCTTTGTCGGCCAGGGCTTCAACCTCACGGTCGATCTGCCCAGCGGGCCCTACCACTTTGCGGACAGCGCCGGAGAAGCCGCATGGCGCTCCCAGCTGGACCAGGCATTCCGCAGCGAGTACCAGCGCAAATTCGGCCGCGTCCCGCCCGATGTGCCGGTGGAGCTGGTCAATCTGCGCATCACCGGGGAAGCGCCACCGGTGGAACCCTTCCACGCCGCGCCATTGCCCGCAAGCCACAGCACCCCCGAGCCGGTGGCGCATCGCGATGTGTATTTCCACGAAGTGCGCGATTACGTGTCCACGCCCATCTTCCGGCGTGCACAACTGCGCCCGGGCTTTGCCATGGCGGGCCCCTTGCTGGTGGAAGAGCCCAGCACCACCGTCGTCGTCGGCCCGCTGGGCCGCATAACCATGACGGCCCACGCCAACCTGGTCATCACTGTGGAGACTGCGCAATGAGCACCACCCGCCCCACCCACGACAACACCGCCGACAACGCCATCTTTCTGGAGGTGTTCTGGACCCGCGTACGTTCCGCCGTGAACGAGGCCGCCAAGCTGATTGTGCGCACCTCGTTCTCCACCCTGTCGTCCGAGGCGAATGACTTTGCCGTCGTCATGACCGACTCGCAGGGCCAGACCATTGCCGAGAATGCCGGCGCCATTCCCTCGTTCATCGGCACCCTGGGCAACACCGTGCGCGCCATCATCGGCGCCATCGGCACGCAGGCCATGCGCGACGGTGATATCTACATCACCAACAACCCCTGGATCGGCACCGGCCACCTGAATGACGTGTGCCTGGTCAAGCCCATCTTCCATGCATCGCAGCTGGTCGGTTTCGCCGCCACCGCCGGGCATGTCCCCGACATCGGCGGCAAGATCCGGTCGGTCGATGCCCGCGAACTGTTCGAAGAAGGCTTCCACATTCCGCCCATGCACTTCCTGCGGGAAGGCCGGGCCGATGCCACCTTGCTGAGCCTGCTGCGCACCAATGTGCGCACGCCCGAGCAGACCGTGGGCGACATCTGGTGCCACGCCAGCGCCACCGAACTGATTGCCCGCCGCGTCAGTGACCTGCTGCACGAATACCGGCTGACCGGTGTCGACGACCTGGCCGAGGCCTTGTTCAGCCGCAGCGAGCAGGCCATGCGCGCCGCCATTCGCGCCCTGCCGGATGGCGAATACCGCTACGGCATGGACACCGACGGCTTTGACGAGCGCTTCCGCTTCGAAGTCACGGTGCGCATTGCCGATGGCACGCTCACCTGCGACTTCACCGGCAGCTCCCCCCAGCAGCCCCGCGCCGTCAATTGCGTGCTGGCCTATACCCACGCCATGACGGCCTATGCCATCAAGAGCCTGCTGCTGCCCGAGCTGGCCAACAACCAGGGCCTGTTCCGGCCGATTCACACCGTCGCCCCGGAAGGCTCATTGCTCAACCCGCTCTCGCCCGCCCCGGTCGGTGGCCGCTCCTGCACCGGGCACTATGTGCCCACCACCATCTTCGGGGCGCTGTTCCCGCTGCTGCCCGAACGCGTGATGGCCGGTGTCGGATCGCCCGTGTGGATCACCAACCTGACGGGCCGCCGTGCCAATGGCAAATCCTTTGCCAATGTGCTGTTCTACAACGGCGGCATGGGTGCCACGCACGGCAAGGACGGGGCCTCGGTCATGTCCTGGCCCAGCAACATCTCGCCCACCCCGATCGAGGTGGCCGAGCGCGATGCCCCGCTGCGCTTTCTGCGCAAGGCCTTGATTCCCGACTCGGGCGGCACCGGCCAATGGCGCGGCGGCCTGGGCGAGGAAATCCAGTTCGTCAACCAGCACGAGGGGCCGTTGAATGTGGTGTTCCTGACCGAACGCCTGAAGGTGGCGGCACCCGGACTGGGCGGAGGCGACGACGGAGCCCCCGGCGCGGTCTGGATCAACGGCCAGCCCATCAACTCCCGCACCCCGCAAGTGCTGCAACCCGGTGACGTGGTCACGCTGCGCACGCCCGGTGGTGGGGGCTACGGCCCTGCCACGGCCCGCAGCGCGGAAGCCATAGCCCGCGACCGCCTGCTGGGATATGTCAGCGCCACCGCCCTTCCCTCTACCGCTGCGTCTGCGCACTGAAGGCGCATCTCGGCGCATTCCGGCGCACCCCGGCTCTCCCCTCATTCCTTGAAAGTCGTTCCATGATTTCCCTGACCAAACGCTCGCTGGCTCGCTGGAGCCTGGCCTCCCTGGCATTGCTCGCCACCGCGCACCCGGCACTGGCCGCCGCCTACCCCCAAAAACCGATCACGCTGGTAGTGGGATTCTCTGCCGGCAGCAGCATTGACATGGTGGCCCGCGCCGTCGGCAACAAGCTGTCGGACAAGCTGGGCCAGCCGGTGCTGATCGACAACAAGCCCGGCGCGGGCGGCAACGTCGCCGCCGGCCTGGTGGCACGCGCGCCAGCGGATGGCTACACCCTGCTGGTCGTGGCCAACAGCATTGCCATTGCCCCCGCGGTCTACCCCAACCTGAAATTCGACGTGCAGAAAGACCTGCGTGCCGTGGCCTACGTCGGCGTCGGCCCGGTGATCATGAAAGTCAGCACCCAGCGCGGGTTTCAAACACTGAACGACGTGGTGAGCTACGCCAAGGCCCACCCCGGCGCGTTGAACTTCGGCTCCTCCGGCGTCGGCGGCACCCCCCACATGGCCACCGAGCTGTTCAACCACATCGCCGGCATCAAAATGACGCACATCCCCTACAAGGGTGGTTCCGATGCACTGGCGGCGCTGATCGGTGGCCAGATCGACGTGCTGATCAACCCCTTGCTGGGGGATGTGGCTTCGGACAAGGTGCGCTCCCTGGCCATCAGCGGCACCCAGCGCTCCCACCTGGCCCCCGGCGTGCCCACCTTTGGCGAAGCCGGCTACCCCGCGTACGACCTGGGCGTGTACTACGGCGTGGTCGCTCCCAGCCACACGCCAGCCGATGTGGTGCAGAAAGTCAATGCCGCCATCAACGAGGTACTGAAAGATCCCAGCGTGGTGGACGCTCTGACCACCCGCAGCGGCATCACACTGGCCCCCGGAACGCCGGCGGCCTTCCAGAAGTTCATTGACCAGGACATTGCACGCTGGAAGAGCGTGGTCGAAAAGAACCCCGGCATCGTGCAACCCTGACGCTGCCAGCCCCCCCCCCTCCCCCAAAAGCCGTGGCACCTTGTGTGTCACGGCTTTTTTGCTGGGTGGCGTTCTGGCGTACTCGCGCAGACGGCATGCTGCCTGCAACGCGGAGCGATCCAGGCGTGCATGCGCCATGGTCTTTCCGCCCATATGGGTCCAACCGTATCGACCCAACGTTCACTCGCCATGCCGTGGCCCATTGCCAGTGCGCCTGGTTCTAGATCCACACGTCATTGGGAGCCCTTCGCTCCGAATCGCTGTCCCCGGTGTTGGGAACCCCTGCGGGTTCGATCATCAGCAGTTTGGCTTCCGTTGCCGCAAACGTCTTGTGTTCAACCCCTCTGGGAACCACCGCCATTTCACCGGCTTGCAGCTCGATGCTGTGGTCTCGGAAGTCGATTCGCAGCACGCCTTCCAGCACCATGAATGCCTCGTCGGTATCGCTGTGCGCATGCCAGATGAAGTCCCCGGCGATCTTCACGACCTTGAACTGGTAGTCGTTCATTTCAGCCACCACACGCGGCTGCCAATGGTCTTGGATCAGACCGATCTTGTGCAATAAGTTAACGGGCACTTGCTGCCCACGGTCCTGGGCAGGGGAAGAAATGCTTGCAGCCATGGCTGGTCCTTGATCCATCAAAGGCCCCAGCGTAGGCAAAGCAAACCGTCAGATCTTGAACGTTTGTGCGCCAGAAGGCGTAGCTATGTGGGAGCGCATCATCCGCAACCACCGTCCAGGCGGCATGCCAAAGGTCTGGGTGAAATGGCGTGTCATGTGGGCCTGGTCCGCAAACCCGGTGGATGCTGCCGCATCGGCGAGCGAAGCCCCGCAGAGCATGCGTTGCCTTGCCACATCCAGCTTGCGCAAGATGACAAATCGCGACGGGCTGGTGCCATAGAACTTGCGGAAATCGCGGGACAGACTCCAGCGATCCCGCCCGGTGACGGCGCTCAGATCCTCCATGGAGATGGAGGACTGCCAGGAGTCACACAAAAAATCATGGGCCAGTTTGGTGCTGTGGAAGTCTCTGGCAGGCAACCCGCCGGCTCCACCCGTGCCGCCCGCTTCGGCATGGAGCGCGAGCGCAAGCTCCACGATGGCGTCGGTTTCTTCCATGGAATTGCTTGCCCCGAGTGGCTGGTCCAGCACGGCTCTGGTGGCGCTCTCAACACGCGAGGATTGCGTGATGCCGCCTTCAATATAGGGAAGCGCGTGGCCTCCGAGCACCTCCTGAATCAACGCAGGAGTCACATAGATCATGCGGTAGTGGAATCCGACATCCGTTCCTGCTTGGCCATCATGTGCCTCGTCGGGATGCAGCACCATGGTGTGGCCTGGCAGACTCTGTCTGTGGGCGCCCCGGTACTGGAAGGCTTGCACTCCGGCCATCGTGCAGCCAATGGCGTAGGTGTCGTGTCGGTGCATGCCGTAAGCGTTGCCCTGGAAAAAAGCCTCAATGCGCTCCATCCCCTGCATCGCATCGCTGCGATGGAGCCAGCTTTTTTGATCCAGTTGCATCACTTTCGTCATCGTGCTTTCTAACATGGGTCGAAAGCTTCGTTGCGAAGGTCTGCGCCTGGCCGACACTGCACCGTGGCCATGCACCGCACAAGCCGACGCCCGGTATGAAGGCCACACCATCCAGCCACGGTTTTAAGGGGAGAGACATGGAGCGCTTGGCCACCAGCCGCCACAGAGGGCCGTTTCCGGCTCCGGCCGCTCCATGCTGCAGTGATAGCATCCAGACAAGCATTCTTCGATTGGCGCCGTCACACCATGCGGCGCCATACGTGTTCTCGATTCCAACTCCCATGAAAACTATCGGTCTACTTGGCGGCATGAGCTGGGAATCCACCATCCCCTACTACCGCCACATCAACGAAGCGGCGAAGGCGCGGCTGGGCGGGCTGCACTCGGCGAAGGTGGTGCTGTACAGCGTGGATTTCGCCGAGATCGAGCGCCTGCAACACCAGGGGGACTGGGAGGCAGCGGGCGCCCTGCTCGCCAACGCGGCGCAGGCGCTGGAGCGTGCCGGTGCGGATGTCATCGTGTTGTGCACCAACACCATGCACAAGGTGGCGCCGGCCATCGAGGCCGCCGTGGCGATTCCGCTTTTGCACATCGCAGATCCGACCGCTGCGGAGATCCGCCAGGCCGGCCTGTCCCGCATCGGTTTGCTCGGCACGCGCTTCACGATGGAGCAGGATTTCTATCGCGGCCGGCTTGCGCAGCGGCATGGCATCGAGGTGCTCGTCCCCGATCAGGAAGACCGCGATCTGGTGCATCGCGTGATCTACGAAGAGCTCTGCCTTGGCCGCTTGGAAGATGCTTCGCGCCGAGCCTACCGCGACGTGATGCGACGCCTTGTCGCGCGTGGAGCCCAAGGGATCATCCTGGGCTGCACGGAGATTTCGCTGCTGGTGGGCCAGCAGGATGCGAGCGTGCCACTGTTCGACACCACCGCGATCCATGCGGCCGCTGCGGCCGAGTGGGGTTTGCCAGACGCGTCCTGATTCCGGCTTCAACGTGGGGTGCAAAAGAGCATGATTCCTGAGAACCATCAGCGGCTAAAGCGGGCATTCGCCCCAACGCTCAGGGTCCCTGGCTCAATGCACAGAGAAACCGAGCGTACCTGAAGTGGCGGAGACCACCCATGCGCCTGCACCCCTGCCTGCACTCTGTACATCGCGCAGCTCCCCAGAACGGCGTGGCTTTGTGGAATGCGATTGCAATCCCTATAAACCTGCGTGGGTGCGAAGGTTTGTGGCCGACTGCATCCGGCCAAAAGCAGTCCTTGGCCACTGATTCGTTAGTGACTACGACAGACTGATCTGAGTCGTTGGCGCTTCAGGGCTTGAGCGACCGCTCCTGCCGATAGCAGTCGTTGAAATTCGCTTGCCAGCGCGGCTGTTTAATCCTGACAGCAGTTGCTCGACCGAGGTGAAGCTACCTACTGCGGCAGAATCGACAGCAGGAGGGATCCATGGCAGGCCTGGGGGATAAGGTTAAGTTGCCCTGCAACCTTTGCGCGAGAAAGAACTGAACTTCGGGAGGTATATGACGCTGAGCACAACAAAAAAGCATCTGGTGGACCTTCTCGCCGATCCAGGCAACAAGGTCATTGCTTTGTCCGGCAAGTGGGGCACAGGCAAGAGCCATCTTTGGCGCGCAGTGAAAGACGACTCGCAAGACGAGCGAGTCAAGGCCGCCTTGTATGTTTCTCTTTTTGGCTTGGTCAGCATGGACCAGGTCAAGTTGAAGATCGTCCAGAGCGCGATCCCGAAGGCTGATGAAAACCCCTCTTGGTGGGATAGCGCGAAGAAGGGCTGGGGCGCGGCGTCCAAGGTCCTGGAGAGCTTTCACAAGGGATTTTCGGCTCTCAATGAGATTGCGCTGTTAGCAGTCCCCTCCATCCTGAAAGACCGCGTGATCGTGCTTGACGACATCGAGCGCAAGCATGAGAAGCTCAGCGTTGACGAGGTGATGGGCTTCATCGACGAGTTCACCCAGCAGCATGGGGCGCGGATCGTCCTCATTCTCAACAGCGACCAGCTTGCTGACCGCAGGGTATGGGACACCCTTCGGGAAAAAGTGATTGATCAGGAGGTGCGGCTGGACACATCGCCGCAGGAGGCATTCGACATAGCCGTTGGAATCCAGCCATCGCCTTATGCCGACCGCATCAAGAAAACCGTGGAAACGTGCGGTGTCACCAACATCAGAATCATCTGCAAGGTTCTCAAGGCGGTAAATCGAATTCTCGGAAATCGCCAAGACCTATCCGATGACGTGCTCTCTCGAGTCGTTCCCTCAACGGTCCTGCTTGCCGCCATCCACTACAAGGGCATTGAGGATGGCCCGGATTTCGACTTTGTCCTAAAGGTCGGAAACTATGATCCCGAGGGCAGGAATAAGAGCACCGACGAGCTCGACGAACACGCTAGGCGCAGAGCAAGGTGGCGGCTCCAGTTGCAGGAGTTGGGAATCCACGCGTGTGACGAATACGAAGAGCTGGTGGTCGTGTTTCTGCGGTCCGGTCTGTTCGAGGCGGCAGACGTGGAGGCGGTCATTCAGCGATACGCTTCCAAAGCCGATGTCATGAGAGCACGGAAACTCTCGCAAGAGCTCCACGAGCATGTGATCTGGCACCACAAGATGACCGATGCCGAGTTGGTCGCCGAGGCGCAGGCTCTTGCGCAGCAAGCGCATTTGCTCGACCTCTACACCGTGAACTTGCTTCACGAGCTGGTGTCGGGGCTCGCGGGCGGCGTCGGCGTGGCGGATGAAATCGTCGATAACTGGATTGCGGCCTTTCGGGCGAAAGATTCCGACGTGGGCGATTTCGAGAACTTCTCGCGTGGACACATCCATCCGCGCATCTAGGCGGAACTCGATGCCCAGAAGGCGGTTGCGCAGGCAAAGACGACGATCTTCGACGCATGTGAATACGTCGCCATGAATCGTGGCTGGGGGCGCAAGCAAGAGGCTGCCATGAAATCGGCTTCAGTTGCCGACTTCGAGGCAACCATCAAGTCTCTGGAAGTTGAGAACCTGCGGCTCTTCATGTGCCGGTTTCTGGACATGTGCGTTCACAAGGAGACCTATCAACCCCACTTCGGCTCGGCCATGGACCACTTCACGCAAGCATGCCGAAACATCGTTTCTGATCTCAGTCAAGCCCGGCTCGGCGCGCTCATCACTCTACTTTTCAAGGACGCAAATATCGAGTCAGAGCTCAAGCCACCGGCACCGCTGGCAGCGATACCGTCGGTGAGCGCAGAGGTCAACCAGGCTGCCAGTCCTGCGGCGCCGAAGTGACATGGGGAGAATGGCCTTCAGTTCAATTCCGTCATGAAAGGACAGCGCCTCGTTGCCGCTGAAGCAGTGAAGCGCTCTCCTGGCGGGGCGGCATGCTCGCCAACACAGCACGCCTCCACGGTGTCCCACCACCTACGCGTAAATCCCGCCGCCGACTTCCATAGCGCGAAAACCATGCCAGTCGTGCCATCGGCGTCGCTGGGCAACGAAGCCGCCTGCGCAGCAGCTTTGAGTAGGCGCTAGCCGAGGCCTGCGTCGCCATGCTGGATCAGTCCAGCCTTGTTTACCTTCTAGTATGGCGAGGCTTCCCAAATGCTCAGGCATCACTGCGAGGTATGCATTAAGCTCAAGGCTGTCACCGGGTTGATGGACATTCCAGTAGGCGATCCCGCCTGCAGTGTGTAAACCGCCCCGGAAATCGCAGAGGCCGATTGGTATTAGCCAGACAGCCCCGGCTTGACGACTGCGTGGTCGAGCGGAAGTTGCGGTAGTGGTCACTCGGACGTCAACAGCGCTGGCCGCATCATCAAACGACTGGCCTACGCGGTAGACCGGTCGGCAAAGCTCGATCCGGCTGCCGCCTGGATGACTGGGATGCGACAAGAAACGGTCGCTCGACGCGCAGCACCGACCGACAGCGCTCGCTGCGCTGCAGCCATTGGCCGCCGAGGCTCGAACGGCCGCAACGGGTCGATAGCCGCCATCGCTGCAGGCTGCTGCAAGCGGTTGCCAAGACATATCTCCACCAAGACCAGCGCAGAGCCTGCAGCCCTCTCTCCATGACCCAAGTTCGCGGCCTGCGGTCTTGGGGAGTTCAGCACACACAACCGGACGCCAACCAGGGGCCAAAGAAAAACAGGATGCGTTGAAATTTCTGAATCCAGTCGTGCCTGGGCAGCGTATTCAAATCAGCCGCAGCGTCGCGGCGTTTGTTCCACCTTCCCAGGAGCTTTCCATGACTTCGATTCACAGCACACGCACACTGGCATCTTTCGGTCTGGCTATCGTGGTGTCCGCCACTTCGGTGGCCGCCATGGCGGATGTCATGGTCGGCGGTGCCCCCATGCTGCCGTCCAAGGACATCATCGACAACGCCGTCAATTCCAAGGACCACACCACGCTGGTTGCGGCCGTCAAGGCGGCGGGGCTGGTGGAGACCTTGAAGGGGCCCGGCCCTTTCACGGTGTTTGCCCCCACCAATGCCGCTTTTGACGCCCTGCCTGCCGGTACGGTGGATACCTTGCTGAAGCCCGAGAACAAGGGGACGCTGACAACGGTACTGACCTACCACGTGGTCGCAGGCAAATGGGATGCCGCGGCCCTGGGCAAGATGGTCAAGGATGGCAAGGGCATGGCCAGCATCAAGACTGTCAGCGGTGGCACGCTGGTGGCCAAGGCCAAGGGCTCGAAGATCACGCTCACCGACGAAAAAGGCGGCACGGCCACGGTGACCATACCGAACGTCTACCAGTCCAATGGGGTGATCCATGTGATTGACAAGGTGCTGCTGCCTAAGTAAGGGCAAGGGCTAGCTGCTGCAACGGGCTCAAAGCCAGCCCTTGCAGCAGCTTCAGGGTGTACCTGGCCGGTTGCAGCACAGGCACCTTGCGAACCACGGGCAGCGGCCCTCTGAAGCGCTGCCTACCAAACGCCAGCCCACTGCGGCTCGGAAAGAGGCGTGGACCAGCAATGGGTGTCGCAGCGACGGATTCGCAGGAAAAAATATTTTTTGATCCACTGCATCCAAACCGCTCGCTGGCGGGTAGTACCTGCAGCAGAACAAAAAAACTGCTGATCAAGTCCTTCAACCACCCTTTCAGGAGAGCCGAAATGTCCACCACACGCACTGCGCCCCGCCTCGCCGTCCTCGCCACCGTTGCAGGAGCTGCGGCCCTGCTCACTGCCTGCGGCACGATGCACCAGCCAGCCAGCACGTTTTCGCAAGCTTCGCTGCCCGCCCCCATCCAGGTCCCTGCGGGTCACAAAGTCGCCTGGGAAACCGTGGGCAGCGGCGACATCACCTATGAATGCAAGGACAAGGCCGGGATGCCCGGGCAGACCGAATGGGTCTTCGTCGGCCCGGAAGCCGTGCTGAAAAGCCGCGCGGGCAAGGCGGTAGGCCGCTATTTCGGCCCCCCTGCCACCTGGGTCGCCAATGATGGCTCCAAGCTCACTGCGACACAGCTTGCGGTGGCGCCTTCGGGCCCTGGCAATCTGCCCTACCAATTGGTCAAGGCGAATCCGGCCATGGGCAGCGGTGAGCTGGTGGGCGTGAGCTACATCCAACGTGTGGCTCTGCAGGGCGGTGTGGCGCCGGCAGACAAGCCCTGTACCGATGCCACCAAGGGCCAGAAAGCCGTAGTGAAGTACCAGGCTGACTACATTTTCTGGAAGCCCATGTAAGCCTTGGGGACGGCACGGATACACTGGGGAAGGAAAGCCCTTTACGTCCTCTACGTCCCTGGACCCTTCCTCTCTTCGTGCTGCCCTCCCCCCTCAACGACGACGCCTTCGACCATGACGCAGCCCTGATGGCCTGTGCGCACGGTGACCGCGATGCCTTACGGCGCATCTATGAGCGCGAATCGCGCTATTTGCTTGGCGTGGCCTTGCGCATCGTGCGTGACCGTGCCGCCGCAGAAGATGTGCTGCATGACGCCTTTGTGTCCATCTGGAGCCGTGCATCCAGTTTCGATGCCAGCCGCGGGGCCGGTAGAGGCTGGATCTATAGCGTGGTGCGGCATGCAGCACTCAACCGGGTGCGGGACAGCGCCCGCGAGACAACCCTGGACGAGCCCGCCGCTGCACACCATGACACCCAGGCTGCGCTTGCGGCGTGGAACACCAGCGGCGATGAACTGGCGCGGCACGCTGCGCTGGGCCGCCTTGGCCACTGCCTTGACGGGCTGGAGCCGACCCGTCGCAGTTGCCTGCTGTACGCCTACATCGACGGTTGTACCCATGGCGAGATTGCGCAGCGGGTGCAAGCGCCGCTGGGTACCGTGAAGGCCTGGATACAACGCGGACTGCGCGCCCTGCGGGAGTGCATGCAATGAGCAACGATACAAGCCCGGAACCGCCGATGGGCAGCGGAGCTTACGACGACTTGCAGACCCAAGCCGGCGAGTATGTACTGGGCACGCTTGAGGCAGCCGAGCGCCGCGCCATCGAAGCCCGCCTGCCCCATGAGCCAGCCTTGCGCGCCGCCATCGAGGGGTGGGAGCAACGCTTGCTGCCGCTGACCACCTTGGCCAACCCCGTTGAACCCGGCGCTGGCTTATGGCCACGCATTGCAGCCAGCATTGCGCCGGCTCGCCGTGCACAGCCTGCCGCCGCAGGCCGCCACTGGTGGCAGTGGGACAGCCTCGCGCTGTGGCGCGGCCTGGCTGGTGGCGGTTTCGCAGCCGCTGCCGTACTTGCCGCCGTGCTGGTGGTGCGCGAAGCCGCTGCGCCCCCGGCACCCCGCTACTTTGTGGTGCTTGCCGCGCCACAAAGCCAAGCCCCGGGCTGGCTGGTGCAGGCACAGACCGAAGGCCGGCTGCGACTGGTACCGCTGGGCATTGATGCTGTGCCGGCCGAAAAATCGCTGCAGTTCTGGACCAAGGCCGATGGCTGGAGTGCGCCCGTGTCCCTGGGCCTGGTCAAGCCGGGTGAGGCAATCGAAGTGCCGGTCGACCAGCTACCGCCGCTGCAGCCCAACCAGTTGTTCGAGCTGACGCTGGAGCCTGCAGGCGGATCCCCCATCGGGCGGCCGACAGGTCCGATCCAATTCATCGGGCGGGCCGTGAAAATCTAGGGCAGGCATGACCTAGCCAGGGGCTGTGCCCCGCTGCGGACCTCGCTGGAGGCCCGCAGAGAGCCTTTTGGCGCATGCCAGACCCGGATGGGGCTGCTCCCCGACCACTGCACGTTTGCCATTGCAAGAAGAACTCGCGCAGTGCCTGTCCGCACCTGGCGATCGACCGCACTGGCATCACGATGCGGGACGAGGGCGAGTGGAAAACCAGAAAGCAGGGAAAGGACCTAGCTGCAGCGAGTCTGTGCAGCAGCGCCCCGCAAGCCCTCGCGCACCGAGGGCTTGGAGGCCACGGCTGTGCGAGATCAGTAGCGCGCCTTCTTCACGAGCACAGGCTCCTTGCGGTAGCTGTCCGGGAACAGGCGCCGGAGATTTTCCACCTTGGGCAGGTCGTTGATGGCGATGTAGGGATGGCGCGGGTTCTCGGTCATGAAGTCCTGGTGGTAGATCTCGGCCGGATAGAAGCTGGGCTTGTCTTCCAGGCGGGTCACGATAGGCTTGCGGTACACACGTGCCCCATCCAGCTGGGCGATGTACGCCTGTGCCACCTGGGTCTGCGCCGGGCTGGTCGTGAAGATGGCAGAGCGGTACTGCGTGCCGGTGTCAGGCCCCTGGCGGTTGAGCTGGGTCGGGTCATGGGCCACGGAGAAAAAGATCTGCAGCAGCGTGCCGTAGCTCACCTGGGCCGGGTCGAACGTGACTTCCACGGATTCCGCATGGCCGGTGTTGCCCCGGCCGACAAGCTCGTAGGAGGCCGTGGATGCGCTGCCTCCGCTGTAGCCAGAGACGGCACGCTGCACGCCCTTGACATGCTGAAAGACGCCTTGCACGCCCCAGAAGCAGCCGCCGGCGAAGATTGCGCGTTGCGGTGCAGTGCCGCCCGGCGGCAGATCCTGCACCGGTGCGGGGATGCGGACCGCCTCTTCCGCGGAAAGCGCCGTGCGCTGCCAGAGCAGGCCGCCGCCCACCACGACGACACTGGCAGACAGGGCTTGGAGCAAGGTGCGCCGGCTGGGCACCAGGGGGGATTGGGTAAGCGTTTTCATGGCGGTCATCCAAAGGTAAAGGCGTAGGCAGAGACGCCAGGGTCCAGAAACTCGATGCTGAAGGTGCGTTCGGCAATGTCGCCCGGCTGCCGCACCAGTTGGTACAGCCGCTGCGAGGTCACGGTGCCGCTGCCGTCGGCCGCGACATCCATGCCATGCGCGTCACCCGGCGGCTTGCCGTCGATACGGACCTTGAAGCGCACCGGCTTTCCATCGGCCCCCGGACCCAGCACCAGGTGCAGGTCACGCGCCTGGAAGCGGTAGACGATGCCGCCGGACGGTGCCGACAGCGTGGCGCTTTCCGGGCCCACCAACCACCGGCCCTCCAGGCCCCAGGCGTTCAAGGCGGGGCGTGTGGGGCCGGCATAGAGGGTGGCCTTGTCGTGCACGGCTGGTGGGGTGGAGGCAAAGTGTTCGGCGCGTTCGTAACCCAGATAGGTTTCCGGCGAACGCATCGCATCGGTGCTGGCGGCCAGCTGCACCCCCGTGGCGTCCACCTCCGTCAGGCCCATGGCGGTCTGCGCAGTCCCGGCTTCCTGCAGGAGCTGCTGGATCACGCGTTCCGATTCCGCATAGCCGCCTTCGCCGAAGTGGTGGTGGCGGATGCGGCCTGTGGCATCGATGAAGTAATGCGCCGGCCAGTACTGGTTCTGGAAGGCGCGCCAGATCGCGTACTTGTTGTCCACGGCGACCGGGTAGGAAATGCCCAGGTCCTTCATGGCCTTGGTGACATTGCCGATGTCGCGTTCGAAGGCGAATTCGGGCGCATGCACCCCGACCACCACCAGGCCCTGGTCGCGGTACTTCTCGGCCCAGGCCTTCACGTAGGGCAAGGTGCGCAGGCAGTTGATGCAGGAGTAGGTCCAGAAATCGACCAGCACGACCTTGCCGCGCAGGTCCTGGGCGGTCAACGGGGCGGAGTTGAGCCAGTGCGTGGCCCCGTCCAGCGACGGCGCCAGTCCTTCGTCCGGCAGGGTCGGCGCTGCGGCCCTGCGCATGGCGCCGCCGGCGGCCATCATGGCTCCGTTGTCCGCAGGCGCCATGGCGGGCCCCTGCATCATCATGGTGGAGTTCCCGCGCATGGCCATGGCATCGCCGGCCTGTGGCTTCTTGAGGCGATCGACGAGCTTTTGCTCGATGCCGCCGGTGGAGGCGGTCGACAGCTGTGCCAGCACGCCCGTATCCAGGCCCAGGGCAATGGCGGCCACGCCGGCCAGCATGGCGGCGCCCAGGCCACGGCGCACCCATTCGCCAAAGCCCAGCGAGCGTTTGAGCGCGGCAAACACCTTGCCTCCCAGCAACAGAGCGGCTGCCATGGAGGTGGCGGCACCGGCGGCATAGGCCAGCAGCAGCAGTGTGGAGGTGGCGTTGGCGCCTTCCAGTGCTGCACCGGTCAAGATCAATCCCAGGATGGGGCCGGCACAGGGAGCCCACAGCAGCCCCGTGGCCACGCCCAGCAGGACGGAGGAGCCGATGCGGGGCGAGTCTTCTGTCTGCGCCGTGTCCGACAGGCGCGACCCCATGGCCACGAGCGGCCGGGTCAGCCGTTCGGAAAGACCGGGCCACAGCAGGGCCAGCCCAAAGGCGGCCATGAGCGCCAGGGCCAACCCGCGCCCCAGCTGGTTGGCGGCCACCACCCAGCCGCCGCCAACGGCGGCCAGCGAGGCGACCACTGCAAAAGTGAGTGCCATGCCCGCCAGCAGCGGCAAGCCGCTGCGCATAAAAGGCTGGCTGGCGCGGGAGAACACAAACGGCAGTACGGGCAGGATGCAGGGGCTGAGGATAGTCAGCACCCCGCCGAGGTAGGCAAGAACGATGAGTAGCATGGCGTGCTCCTTTGGGCGGTCTGCGGCTCAGGCCGCTTTGGGCGTGAAGGTGAGCGACACGCCGTTCATGCAGTAGCGCAGGCCCGTGGGGGGAGGACCGTCGTCAAAGACATGGCCCAGATGCCCACCGCAGCGCCGGCAATGCACTTCGGTGCGCACGGTGCCGTAGCTCCGGTCCTGGCGCGTGGCCACGGCGTTGTCCAGGGGCTTCCAGAAGCTGGGCCAGCCGGTGCCGCTCTCGAACTTGGTGGTGGAGGCGAACAGGGGCAGCGCGCAGCCGGCGCAGGCAAAGGTGCCGGGGCGATGCTCCTTGTTGAGCGGGCTGCTGCCAGGGCGCTCCGTGCCCTCGCGGCGCAACACCGCATACTGCTGGGGACTGAGCCGCTCCCGCCACTGCGCATCGGTGTAATTGACTTCAAAGATTTCCGCCGCGCCCGCCGCCGTGGCGCGGCGGGGAAACAGGCTGGCGGACAGCAAGGCGGCGGAGGCAGAGGCGACGGAGGCGACAGTGCCCAGCAGCAGGTGACGTCGGGTGGTGGTCATGGCATTGGCTTTCTGGATGCGATGTGTCCAGATTACGAAGCCGCCCTCGCGAAGTCCTCACGCAAAGTTAAAAGATTCGTGATAACTCCCTGCCCCGGTATTGCGGACAATAGGCCAACGATCACCTAAACAAGCAGGCACCGGCAGCATTGCCATGGAGCCTTCCAGCCTGTCCCGGAACACACAGCCATGACCACCACCCGCCGCATCCTGCTGGTTGAGGACGACGCCCACATTGCCGATCTGCTGGCGCTTCACCTGCGGGACGAAGGGCTGGACGTGGTGCACTGCGCGCGCGGCGATGACGGGCTGGCGCAGCTGCAACGCGGTGGCTGGGATGCGCTGGTGCTGGACCTGATGCTGCCCGGCGTCGACGGGCTGGAGATCTGCCGCCAGGCACGGGCCATGACGCGGTACACGCCGATCATCATCATCAGCGCCCGTTCCAGCGAGGTGCACCGCATCCTGGGGCTGGAAATCGGCGCCGACGACTACCTGGCCAAGCCGTTTTCCGTGCTGGAGCTGGTGGCGCGGGTCAAAGCCCTGCTGCGCAGGGTGGAGGCGCTGGCGCAGAGTGCGCGCATGGAGTCTGGCAGCCTGCTGATCGACGGCCTGGCGATGGACCCGGTGACCCGCGATGCACGGCTGCACGGCGACCGCCTGGATCTGACGCCACGCGAATTCGATCTTCTGTACTTTTTTGCCCGCCAGCCCGGCAAGGTGTTTTCGCGCATGGACCTGCTCAATGCCGTGTGGGGCTACCAGCACGAGGGCTATGAGCACACGGTCAACACCCACATCAACCGGCTGCGCGCCAAGGTGGAGGCCGATCCGGCGCAGCCCGTGCGCATCCTCACGGTCTGGGGCCGTGGGTACAAGTTCGCACAAGCCGGGGGCGGACAATGAAGCTGACGCAACGCCTGGCGATCGTGTTCGCAGCCCTGCTGCTGCTGTGCAGCGGCACTTCGGCCTGGCTGCAGGTGCGTTCCAACCGCATGCACGAGCTGGAGGTGGTGCAGGCGCTGTCCCGCGATGTGGCCGAGAGCATTGCCCGCAACGCCCAGCTCACCGACGCCAACGGCCTGATGCCCAATGCGGTGCGCGACCTGTTCAACCAGCTGATGATGCTGAACCCCAGCGTGGAGGTTTACCTGCTGGAGCCGGACGGGCGCATTGCCGGCCATGCCGCGCCTGACGGCCGGCTGCGCCGCGACCGCGTGGATCTGGCGCCGCTGCAGCGCTTTCTCGAAGGCCGGATGCTGCCCATTCTGGGCGACGACCCCCGAAGCGCCGATGGCCGCAAGGTGTTCAGCGCCGCCCCGCTGAGCGTGAACGGCCGGCAGGTCGGCTACATCTATGTGGTGCTGCTGGGGGAGGCGCACGACCTGCTGGCAGCCCAGGGGTCTGCGGATGCGGTGCTGAAGACGGCGCTGCTGTCGATCGGGATGGTGGGCCTGCTGTGCCTGGCCGCGGGCCTGGTGGCCTTCACCTTGATCACCCGCCCTTTGCGGCGCCTGACCGAGTCGGTACGCCAGTTCGACATCCACGGCGCGCCCCCTGCCCTGCCGGTGCTTCCGTCCGATGCCCGTGCCAACAGCCGCGACGAGATTGCCGTGCTGGATGCCGCTTACCGGCAGATGGTGCAGCGCATCGGCGAACAGTGGACCGCCCTGACGCGGCAGGACCAGGAACGCCGGGAGCTGATTGCGAACGTGTCGCACGATCTGCGCACGCCGCTGTCGTCGCTGCATGGTTATCTGGAAACCCTGCTGCTGAAGGATGCCACGCTGACGCCCCTGGAACGCAGACGCTATCTGGGCATTGCGCTGGAGCAAAGCCGGCAGGTGGGTGCCTTGTCCCAGAGCCTGTTCGAGCTGGCGCGGCTGGAGTACGGCTTTGTGCAGCCCGCGCTGGAGTCTTTCTCGCTGGTGGATCTGGTGCAGGATGTGTTCCAGAAGTTCGAGCTGCGCGCGCAGGCGCGCCATGTCGCCCTGCACGCGCATTTTCCGCCGCAGCTTCCCCCGGTCAGCGCCGATCTGGGCATGATCGAGAGGGTACTGAGCAATCTGCTGGACAACGCCCTGCGCTACACGCCGGAAGGCGGCTCGATCACGGTCAGCATCGCAGTGGCCGGTGACGCGTGCGAAGTGACGGTGCGCGACTCGGGCCCGGGCATCCCGCCGGAGCTGCGGGAGGGCCTGTTTCGCCGGCCCTTCACGGTGGGCGGTGCACGCCGTGACGGCGGCCTGGGACTGCGCATCGTGCACAAGATGCTGGAACTGCATGGCCAGACCATCCAGTTGGTCGAAGGGGACGGTGACGGTACAGGCGCCACGTTCCGGTTCTCGCTGCCCCGGTCTGCGGCGGCCTAGCCCGGGCTGAACCTGGCTGGGTCGGAGCCATCGGCCCGCAGCGGGATGTCCCCGTCGCAGGCGGGAGGGACCAGGAGCGGACGTTTGCAGAACGTGCCTGCTTTCTGCTTGAGCCCCCGCACGATGCTCCCCATTCCATCGCCCTGAAAAAAATCCCCTGCGGCCTCGGCTGCAGGGGATTTTGAGCGGAGGTGTGGGCAGGGCTCAGAACGACCAGCGCACGCGCACCTGGGCGGAGTGGTCGCGGTTGCCGCTGCCGAATTCTCCCTTGTAGCCCAGCACCAGTGAGGTGCTGCGGTTCAGCGCCATCTCGGCCTCCAGGGCCATCACGGCCGTGTTGCGGGCCAGCGGCACGCCGGTCACCGTGAAGTTCTGGCCGTCGGCAAAGGACATGGTGGTCTGGTTGCTCACGTCGCCAAACGCATGGCGCCAGCCCAGCGTGGCACGCAAACGCCCTTCGCTGCTGCCCCAGGCAAAGCCGCTGTGCAGGCGGATACCCAGGATGCTGCTGCTGAGGTTTTCGCTGCTGCGCTGGCCGTGCAGTGCGGCAAAGCCCCCGGTTTCCTGGAAGCCGCGCGTGCGCTGGTGGGCCAGGCTGATGCCGGCAAAGGGCTCTATCCCCACCTCGCCGTATTCGCCCAGGGCATAACCGACTTCGGCAAACAGCTGGGTGGTGCTGCCGCTGTAGTCGGACTTGAGGGTCTGGCCCAGCGCTGCCACCTGGCGTTCGGAGTCGATGTCGTGCCAGGTATAGGACAGCCCGGCCATCACATTCAGCCGGCCGCTATCCATTTCATAGCTCTTGCCGCCGTATACCGCCAGGCTGTAGTTGTCCGTGGTGGCTTTGGAGCTGCGGTGCGACACCCTGGCATTGGCACGGGTGTAACCCACGCCCGCCCCCAGGCGCCAGCCGTTGCTGCCCACTTCGGTATCGGCCCCGGCGAACACCCCACCGATGTCCTGCTTCAGCCCTGCGGTGTCGCTGTTGCCCGAGAAGGTCTGCCATTGGCCCACCACCTCGGCCCAGGCCGGGTGGGTGGGCATGCAGGACCATGCCGACCCGGATGCCGATGCCTCTGCCGACACAGGCCGCTGCCGGTCACACTGGCCGGAGGTGGACGCACCCGAACGCGGGCTGGCGCTGAGGTTGTCGTGCAGCCGCTGCATGGTGGATGCGCCGAACATCCGGGCGCCCACCCCCATGCTGGCCTGGATGGAGGCATGGCTTTCGCCGGACAGGCTGTTGAACACCTGGGGCGGCGCACCGTTGGGCAAGCGCTCCACAAAGCTGTACAGCGCGTTGCCGGCCCCCAGGCTTTCCACCCCGTTGGCGACTGCGGCCTGGTTGCGCGTGGTGGCCAGATCGGCAAACCCGATCACCGAGCCGTCGCTTTTGGTCTTGCGTTGCATGAGCAGGTTCACATCGGTGGTGCTGTACTGCAACGTGGGCGACACAAAGGCGAAGTTGGACGAGACATTGCCGAAACTGCCGTTCAGCTGACCAGCACTCAGGATGGTGTAGGTCTTGCCCACCTCGAATGCCGGCTGCGACCCCAGGCCCACCGTGCTCCCGCCCAGGGTGGCGCTGCCGGCCACCTGCAGGCTGGAGCTGGCCGTGCTGCCCGCCGTGGCCTGCACCTGGTAGGTGGAGCCCTGCTGCAGCACCAGATCGCCGCCGATGGTCAGCGTGCCGCTGGCGTTGGACGCACCACCGGGGGCGATGGTGCCACCGCTTTGCACCGTGGTCACCGTGCCCGGCGCGCCCACGCTGCCGCGGCCTGCCAAGGTGGCCCCCTGCGCCACCGTCACCGTACCGCCCAGCTTGGCCATGGCGTCCAGTGCCAGGGTCCCGCTGCGTACCGTGGTTGTCCCCGAGAAGGCACTGCTGTCACCGCCCAGGGTCAGCGTGGCGGTACCGGTCTTTTCCAGGCTGCCACTGCCGATGATGGTTGGCGCCAGTGTTGCATCGGCGTTTTGCACCAGTGTCAGTGCGGCGTTGTTGACAACGGTGCCTGTACCCAGCGCACCGGCAGAGGCCGTCACCTGGCCCGCGTTGATGGTGGTGCCGCCGCTGTAGCTGTTGCTGCCGCCCAATGTCAGGGTGCCCGTTCCGTCCTTGGTCAGCCCGCCGGCACCGCCAATGCTGCCGTTCAGCGCCAGATCGTGCGAGCCTGCCACTTGCAGCATGCCGTCCAGCACCACGGCATTGGAGACCGCCAGATTGGTGCTGGTGTCCAGCGTGGTGCCTGCGGCCGCCCGCAGCACACCGCTGCCCAGCGCCGTGCTGCTGCCCAGGATCAGCCCACCGGCTTGCAGCGAGGTTTCCCCGGCGTAGCTGTTGTTGCCGTTCAGGGTCAGGGTGGCGGCGCCCTGCTTGGTCAAGCCGCCGGGGCCCGTTACATCGCCGTTCAGGGTCAGCGCATGCGAGCCCGCCAAGGTCAGCCCCCCGGTCAGCGTCACGGCGTTGCCCAGGCTCATGTCGCTGAGGTTGTCCAGCGTGGCCCCCTGCGCTGCGGTCAGCCTGCCGCTGCCCAGCGCCCTGGCCGAGCCCATCATCAGCGTGCCGGCATTCAGCGCCACCCCGCCCTGGTAGACGTTGTTGCCATTCAGCGTCAGCGCGGCGTTGCCGTTCTTCACCAGGCTGCCGCTGCCGCTGATGGTTCCGTCCAGCACCAGGTCGTGACTGCCCCCGACCGTCAAGGCGCCATTGAGCGTCACCGCATTGGACAGGCTGACCTCGGTACTACCGCCCAGCGGATTGGCGTCCAGCGTGGTGCCATTGGCCGCCGTCAGCGTGCCGGTGCCCAGCGCTGCATCATGGCCGACCACCAGCGTGCCGCCGTTCAGCGCCGTGCCACCGGTATAGCCATTGGCGCCGTTGAGTACCAGGGTGCCGGTGTCCAGCTTGGTCAACGTGCCCGTGCCGTTGATGGCGACGTTCAGGGTTGCGGTGCTGCCGCTGTCGACCCGTACATTGGTGGTGCCGGCCGTCAGCAGTTCACCGTTGACACCGCCGCTGAGCACATAGTCGTCGCCGACAAACTGCATGCCGGTGATGGTCTGCGCGCCATTGACGGTGACCGTGCCCGCAGCACCCTGGAAGACAGCGAAGGTGTCATTCCAAGCCTGGTTCGCGCTGCCAGCGGCATTGGTCCAGTTGGTGTTGGAGACATCCCAGACACCATAGCCGCCTTCGATGCTGCCGTTGCCGACGATCTGCCCGCCATCCCAGAACAGCACGTTGCTGGCGCCGCCCACCACCAGGTTGACTTGGTGGTTGATGGCGGTCTGCAGCTGTGCATCGCTCAGCGGCACGCTGCTGGGCAACGAGTTGATCACCAGACCGGTGTCGGTCAACGTGCCACCATAGTCAAACAGGCGGTACACCCCTGCCCCGAAGCCCCCCGCATCGGTCACGTTGAGCTGGCCGCCCAAGGTCAGGTTCCCTGCCACGCTGACCAGCGAAGGCTGGCCTGGCAGCGCCACGCCCAGGGCTGCGTTGATGGTGGAGTTCGGATCCAGCACCAGCGATCCAACGTTAAGGGTATTGCCCCCGGTCAGCACCAGCGTTCCTCCGTTGTTCACGGTCACGGCCCCCGTGATGTCCCCGCTGCCGCCCAGGCTGGCTCCTGTGCCCACCGTGACCGTGCTGCTGGTGAGCTGGCCATTGACTATCAGGCTGCCGCCACTGACGGTAGTTGCGCCGCTGTGGGTGCTGGCGCCAGCCAGGGTCAGGGTGCCGGCTCCGATCTTGTCCAGGGTGCCTGTACCGCCCAGCGCACCGGCAAAATTGCCACCGCCTACGCTCAGGGTGGTGCCTGTGTCAATTTCCACATCGCCGCTGCCGACCAGTTGGGCCAGGGTGATGCTGCCCCCCAGGTTGAGGGTGGCACCACTGCTCAGATTGATCTCCGATAGAGTGCCCAGGACGGTGCTGGTCACCGTGGACAAGGTCCCGGAGAAGATGTTGAAGATGCCCGTGAAGTTGTGGTTGTTGCCGCTGAGGGTCAGCTCCGCCAGCCCGTTCTTGTTGAGGGTACCAGCGCCGCTGAGAGTGCCGGACAAGGTCAGGTCGTTGTTGCCGGCGACGGACAGCACACCGCTGACATCGATATTGTTGGCCAGCGCCATGGGGCTGGTCACGTCCAGCTGCGAGGAGCCAGTGACACTCAGGGCACCGGTACCCAGGGCGCCGGCATTGCCCAGCGTCAGATTGCCGCTGTTGAGCACGACACCACCTCCGAAGGTGTTGGCGTTCATCAGCGACAGCCGTGCCGTACCGTTCTGGACCAGACCGCCCGCACCATCGATCACGCCATTGAGGGCCAGGTCGTAGTTGCCGTCCAGATTCAGTGTGTTAATTTCCACGCAAAACTGACCCGCCATTTCCATCTCAAACTGACCCACC
>JAEAMF010000137.1_pt1 | contig 132237 bp, 122 predicted proteins | sample 8958721 | NCBI WGS metagenome assembly JAEAMF01 (sample SAMN16933255, study PRJNA681124) | bioreactor sludge metagenome | isolation source: anaerobic bioreactor treating anionic surfactant - SDBS | place: India: Bengaluru | collected 2019-02-28
GCGCTGGACCTGGAAGGTCAAGCTCTACACCCACCTGGAAACCGACCTGTTCGGTGAGCTGCGCGACAATGCCGAAAGCGAGGCCATCAACGTCTTCGCCCACAACCTGCATGACCTGCTGCTGGCCGCGCCGGCCGGCCCGCGCGCGACCCTGGGCCTCGACCCGGGCCTGCGTACCGGCTGCAAGGTAGCGGTGGTCGATGCCACCGGCAAGCTGCTCGATACCGCCACGGTGTACCCGCATGTACCCAAAAACCAGTGGGACCAGACCATCGCCGTGCTGGCCGCGCTGTGCGCCAAGCACTCGGTTGAACTGATCGCCATCGGCAACGGTACTGCCAGCCGCGAAACCGACAAACTGGCCGCCGAACTGATCAAGAAATATCCCGCCCTGAAAATGACCAAGATCATGGTCTCCGAAGCCGGCGCGTCGGTGTACTCGGCTTCGGAACTGGCTGCCCGCGAGTTCCCCGAGCTGGACGTATCCCTGCGCGGTGCGGTGTCCATTGCCCGTCGCCTGCAGGACCCGCTGGCCGAACTGGTGAAGATCGATCCGAAGTCCATCGGGGTCGGCCAGTACCAGCATGACGTGTCGCAGCTCAAGCTGGCACGTGGCCTGGATGCCGTGGTCGAGGACTGCGTGAACGCCGTCGGCGTTGACGTCAACACCGCGTCGGTAGCACTGCTGTCGCGCATTTCCGGCCTGAACAGCACCCTGGCACAGAACATTGTCGCGCACCGCGATGCCAACGGTGCCTTCAAGACCCGCGCCGCGCTGAAGAAAGTCAGCCGCCTGGGCGAGAAGACCTTCGAGCAAGCGGCAGGCTTCCTGCGCGTCATGAACGGCGACAACCCGCTGGACGCCTCGGCTGTTCACCCGGAAGCCTACCCGCTGGTACAGCGTATCGCCGCCGAGACCGATCGCGACATTCGCTCACTGATTGGTGACAGTGGCTTCCTCAAGCGCCTGGACCCGAAAAAGTTCACCGACGAAACCTTTGGCCTGCCAACCGTCACCGACATCCTCCAGGAACTGGACAAACCAGGCCGTGACCCGCGTCCGGAATTCAAGACTGCCGAGTTCCAGGAAGGCGTCGAAGACCTCAAGGACCTGCAACCCGGCATGATTCTCGAAGGCGTCGTGACCAACGTCACCAACTTCGGTGCCTTCGTCGACATCGGCGTGCATCAGGACGGCCTGGTGCATATTTCCGCGCTGTCGGAGAAGTTCATCAAAGACCCGCGTGAAGCCGTCAAGGCCGGTGACGTGGTCAAGGTCAAGGTCATGGAAGTGGACATCCCGCGCAAACGCGTTGGCCTGTCCATGCGCATGGGTGACACACCCGGCGAGAAAGTCGACGGCGCCCGTGGCAGCCGCCCAGGCTCGGCACCTCGCCAACAGAGCGCGCCGGCACGGGCCAAGGAAACCGCCGCCCCGGCGAACAACGCCATGGCCTCGCTGTTCGCCAACGCCAAACAGCTGAAGAAACGTTGATGGAAGCACCTGAAGGTATCGTCCAGAGCGCATTCAGCCAATTGCTTGGCTGCCGCCTGCAACGCCTGGACAACGGCGTTGCAGAGGTTGCCCTGTCGCTGCAGGAGCACCTGCGCAACCGTGGCGGCAAACTGCATGGCGGCGCGCTGTTCAGCCTGGTCGACATCGCCATGGGCCTGGCCTGTTCCAGTGCCCACGGTTTCGACCAGCAAAGCGTTACCCTGGAATGCAAAATCAACTAGCGTGCTGTCAGCGAAGGCGACGTGCTGTGTATCGCTCGTGTACTGCATGCCGGGCGACGCACGCTGGTGGTCGACGCCGACGTGCTTCAGGGCGACAAATTGGTCGCCAAGGCCCAGGGGACCTTTTCGGTCCTCTAGCCGACGCTTGCTGTTTCAGGCTATTTTCGCCAGTGCGCAGGTACTGCCGAAACCGTCTTTTGTGCCCCGAGAATCGGGGCATGAACCTGCAGGCCCGGCCTGCGATAACCAGGCGACAACGCCAGTTCCTCTCTTCACCCTTGTAGACCGTCATCTCTACCCCCATATTGGGGCGACTGACCGTGAAGGAATCCATCTTGAGCGAACTTCTCAACCGCCGCCTGAGCCTGCTCGGCCAGCGTGACAACCTCTCCCTGCTCGAGCAGTGCCTGCATGGTATTGAGCGCGAATGCCTGCGCGTGACCGAGGACGGGCGCCTGGCACAGACCCCGCACCCCGAGGCGCTGGGCTCGGCCCTGACCCATGAACAGATCACCACCGACTATTCGGAGTCGCTGCTGGAGTTCATTACCCCAGCCCTGACCGACCCGGCAAAAACCCTGGAGAGCCTGGAGAATATCCACCGTTTCGCCTACGCCAAACTGGGCGACGAATACCTGTGGAGCCCGTCGATGCCCTGCCCGCTGCCCGCCGAGGAGGACATCCCGATCGCCTGGTATGGCACCTCCAACATCGGTCAGCTCAAGTACGTCTACCGCAAGGGCCTGGCCCTGCGCTATGGCCGCACCATGCAGTGCATCGCCGGTATTCATTACAATTTCTCGCTGCCGGAAAAACTCTGGCCACTGCTGATGCAGGCTGAAGGTGCCGAAGGCAGCGAGCGCGATTATCAGTCCGCCGCCTATATCGCCCTGATCCGTAACTTCAGGCGCTACAGCTGGCTGCTGATGTACCTGTTCGGTGCCTCGCCAGCGCTGGATGCGGGCTTCCTGCGTGGCCGCCCCCATCAGTTGGAAAGCTTTGACGCCAGCACCTTGTACCTGCCCTACGCCACCAGCCTGCGCATGAGTGACCTGGGCTACCAGAGCAATGCACAAGCCGGCCTGACGCCCTGCTACAACGACCTGAACAGCTATACCGACAGCTTGCGCAAAGCGGTGGGTACGCCTTACCCGCCATATGTCGAAATCGGTACGCACAAGGATGGTGAGTGGGTTCAGCTCAACACCAACATCCTGCAGATCGAAAACGAGTACTACTCCAACATTCGACCCAAGCGGGTGACCTACACCGGCGAGCGGCCGATCCAGGCATTGATGGCGCGTGGCGTGCAGTACGTCGAAGCGCGTTGCCTGGATATCAACCCCTTCCTGCCAACGGGCATCGACCTGGCTGAAGCGCGTTTCCTCGACGCCTTCCTGCTGTACTGCGCGCTGGAAGAAAGCCCGTTGCTGGAAAATGGCGAATGCGGCCAATGCACCAGCAACTTCCTTACCGTCGTCAAGGAAGGGCGCCGCCCAGGCCTGACGCTGCAACGCCAAGGGCAACCGGTGACGCTCACGCAGTGGGCCGAGGAACTGCTGGAGCGCATTGCGCCGCTGGCGCAATTGCTTGACCAGAGCCAGGGTGGGCATGAGCACGTCAGCGCGCTGGCCCAGCAAAAGGCCAAGGTCGACGACCCTGAATTGACGCCTTCGGCCCAGGTGCTGGCGAGCATGACCGAGAACCGCGAAAGCTTCAGTGAGTTCTCCTTGCGCCAGAGCAAGGTTCACGCCGAATACTTGCGCAGCCAGGCATTGCCTGCCGAGGAACTGCAGCGTTTCGAGGCTATGGCCCGCACGTCACTCGCCGCTCAGGCTGAACTTGAGCGCCAGGAAGTGGGGGATTTCGACCTGTTCGTCAGCGCCTACCAGGCCAGCATCCTGGCGATCAGCAACTGACATGACCCGTACCACCACTCCACGTAAACCTCGCGCCCGTAGCCAGGCCCGCATCGACTCCATTCTCGATGCGGCCCGTACGCTACTGGCCAGCGAGGGTGTGGCCAGCCTGTCGATCTACAGCGTGGCCGAGCGGGCGCAGATTCCGCCGTCGTCGGTGTATCACTTCTTCGCCAGTGTTCCGGCACTGCTTGAGGCCCTCACTGCCGATGTTCACCGTGCGTTCCGGGCCTGCCTGCAGGCCCCCATCGAGCCGACGCGGCTGAACACCTGGCATGACCTGTCACGGCTGGTGGAACAGCGCATGCTGAGCATCTACAACGACGATGCAGCTGCCCGCCAGTTGATCCTCGCCCAGCATGGCCTGAGCGAAGTGACCCAGGCTGATCGCCAGCACGACATCGAACTGGGCGACTTGATGCACAAGCTGTTCGAGCAGCACTTCCAGTTGCCGGTACTGCCGAATGACGTGGATGTGTTTGCACTGGCCATGGAGCTGGGCGACCGGGTCTACGCCCGCTCGATACAGCTTTACGGGCAGATTACCCCGCGCATGGCGGAAGAAGGCATGCGCGTATTCGACGCCTACCTGGGCCTCTACCTGCCACCGTTCCTGCCTCGTCGGTAGTACGCCAACCCCCAGCAATATCTCCAGCAATATGTAGTGCCTCCACCACACGCGATGCGTGTGAACTGAAAGGAGCGGCAAACACGGCGCCGCTCAACTTAGTCACGGAGGGCACCCATGCCAGATTTTTTTGAAATCACATTCCCTGAGCCTACCGACCTGGAGGAGACCGTTATCGGTACCCGCTCCGGTACAGGTAACTCGCTCCACCAGGCCAGCATGGCCCTCAACCAGATCATCCCGGCGTTGCAAGCGCTGATGGCGCAATCCCCTGGCCTGCAGCAATCCATTGCCAGCATGCTCTCCCAGCAGTGGAACATCGATCCACGCCTGTGCGGTGTGCAACACGACGCGACCCAGGTGAGCCTGTTGGACATGTCGGCCTACCTGCTCGCCAGCCCGGCGTTTTCCAATCTGTTTACAGACGACTGGACCACCTATGGGGTGGATAACAACGCCAGTGCAGCCCAAATGAGCGGTGCCGACTGGGTCCGTCGAATCAACGCCCTGACACCAGGCCGGTTGGTAGCACAGGTCTACAGCACATACTGGGCGCAACGCATGCCCGGGCATGCGCACGCTCGCCTGGCGCACGGAGAAAGCCTGCTGCAACAGCATTTCACCCACAGCATCGACCTGGCTTACGGCCTCGGGAACATTGACGAACACGCCTGGTACCAAGGGCATGCGGCCAGCACCTGGGCGGCGGTTTACTGGGAACACTCGGACAAAATGCGTGAGCTGGCGCAGGCCACGCTAGTGGTTCAGCCACTGGCCGAGCAGGCCCCATGGCTGCTGTATCGCCCCGGCGATACGACAACCCTTCGCGCATACGCTGATCGTGCAGCCCTGGAGAGTGGCTTGAACGAACTGCGCGCCACCTTATGGCCAGACCTGCCAGCCACCGAGGATGACGACAATACGTCCGGGGCACCGGTCATCAGCCCGCTTGAAGAAAGCGCTTTCGGCTTTGTACTGAAGCAACTGCTGCTCGACCATGAAGAGCGCGCACTGCCGTAACTCGAGCAGGCCTGCCTGAACCAGACGAAGGACCAGAACCAGGAGCCCGGCAACCTCGACTGGCAGTCGATCACCGACTGGGAGCAACGCAGCAGCCTGCGCCTCGTGGCACCTCTGGCCGATGAAACCTCGACCCTGATCCGCAACACCCTGCAACACGAACAGCAGCTGGCTGAAGAACAACTGCATTTCGATGCACTCAGCCCTGTGCTGCCGCTGCTCTGGCGAACCTCGCGCATCGCGGCCTATCAAGCAGCCCTTGAGCGCTACGTGGGCGACGATACGGCAGTCACTGCGCCAGCCATGGTTACCTTGCGCGCCCTTGAAGAAGCGCTGGAGCAACACCAGGAAAAAACCTCCAGGCACCTGGAACAGTTGCCCGACCCCCTCTCCCCTGCCGACTGGCAAGAACACGTCGAGGGCACCTCTCGCTTCGACTTCATCAGCCACCGCCTGGCTCAGGCACTGCTCGCCGAAGCGCGTCTGCAGCAGACGCTGGGTGAATTGAACGACGCGCAATTCGCGCTCATCGACGCCGTCGTGGCACAACCGGAATACACCCCAGAGCACACGGTCGAGGTTGCCAGGCTGACACTGGTCATAGGCAATCAACAGTGGCCACTGCACGGCTTTCTGACCTTTCGGCCCGCCGCAGAAACAACGACGCAGGAAAATGACGTACTGCTCTATCGGTCTGGACGCGATGGCGGGCTGAAGGCGTTTGCTGACGAAACGCTACTGACACAAGCGCTGCTCGAAAGCCTGTCCGGGCTGTGGGCCAATACCCTGATCGACAGTGTCGGGCCGACAGCGTCCCAAGCGCTGTTGACCGCGCTGGCCAGCAGCCAGGAACCGGCGCGCCTGGAAAGCACCCCGCTGATTACCCACTGCTTTGATCACTGCGTGCAGACGATCATTGACGCCATACAACCAGAAGACGCCGAACAGGTCGAGCCCAGCACTGAAGCTCACGCCTGGTTGAGCACGCTGTTGTCGATTCCCAGAAACGAAGCCCGAACGCAAGCCTTCAACGCGATTGCCGAACAGAACAGAACCGAAAACATCGTCAAGCAGTTTGACACCCGGCTAAAACGCCTGTCGGCTGAAGAGAGAAACGCCCTGACTGCCGGCTTCCAGCAGTACAGTCAGGCGATGGTAGCCTCCATCGTCTGCCTGGAACAGAGCCTGCCCGAACGCACCCAGTTCGCACGGGACAAGCTGGCGCAACAATTGCGCAAAGATCTCGGGCTTACGACCGTCCCAACGATCACGGTAAACCTGCCGGACCAGGTCGACATGTACCAAGAGCCGATTGCCGGCTCGGGCCAAGCGCATGCGACCAGGACGGTCTTCGTACCGAGTGAAGCGCGCAGCGATATTCCCCTGGAGAACCTGCTCCTGGGGGCTATGGATGAGAACGTTCTGCAACGCATGAACTACATGCGTTTTGCCTTCGATCCTCCCGAAAGCAGCACACGCCTGAGCAATGCCTTGACCAGCGCCTACCTGGCTCGCCTCGACAAGACGCTCGATCTGGCGGGGGCTTATGAAAGTGCCATCCTCGAAGCCTTCAATGGCTCGGAAGGCGACACGGAAATGGCAAAAGAGTGGCGTGACGAAGTACTCCGTCGGCCGTTTGCACTCAGCCTGGAACTCTTTGCCCTGAGCAAACCTGCAGATCTGGACGACCAAGGGCAGGCCCTGCTGCGCGATGCGGCAGCCGGTACGATTGAATGGACACCCTTGAACCTCAACCCCGGTGTTGCCGCTGACGGTTCCAGCCATGAGGTCGCGCTGTCCGGCGTGTTCCTGCTGCAAAACGCCAGCCACGACACCGTCATCCTTTACCTGCCAGAAGCACCCAACGGCCGTATTGTCAGCCAGCACCCAGACGCAACAGCGGCCTGCCAGGCGTTGGAGCAAATGGCATTGAACAGCACCATGCTCGACTGGCTGGCAACGCGTCCCGTAGCAGGCGACCCGGAACGGCATCGCAGCTACATCAATCAGGCGCTGCTGAAGAGCTTCACAGGCTTTATTGCCCCCGGCACACGCCAAACCCTTTCGCTGGCCACGCACCTGAGCCGGCTGCAAATGGGCCGGTTGATCACTCAGCATCGAAAAACAGCCCGCAGCCAACGCGAGCTGTATCTGGAAGAAGCGGCGATCCGCCACAACCGGGTATACGACTATATCCATCTATGCCTGTCATTCGTGCCGGGTGTCGGTGTCGCGGTGGGGCTCTACGATGGCTGGAACGCCTCCACCGCTGCAGTCGAAGCCTTTATGCGCGGGCAACACAGCCAAGGCGTCGATCACTTGAATTCGGTCGTACTGTCGATCATTGATGCATTACTCGACATTGCCCCAGGTCTCGGCGCCACGCCAAGCGCACGCGTGGCCAGCGCACGCGCGCACACTCGATTGCGACAAACCCAAGCGCAGCGGACAACCTTGGGCAAGACCGTGCGCACGGTCTCACCCGACCCGTTCAAAGGCTACGAAACAGAGATGCCGACACACACGGTGCGGTTGGACAGCGCAGGCTATACACGCAATACGCTCGCGCTGGACGGCAAGCGCTACATCAGCCGCCACGGCCGTTACTACGAAGTGCAATGGGACGCGACCTACAACACCTGGCGCTTGAAAGGCAACGCACTCAAGCACTACAAGCAACCCATAAGGCTCAGCGAAGATGGCGTCTGGGAAACCCATGGGCACCTGAGCGGCCTGCTGGTCGAGAGTGGCCTGCAGGGTGGAGGGCAGGCCTTCGGTCGGCTGTACAACAATGGCTGGGAAACCCTGCACGGCTACCTTCGCCGCCTGCGCGGCAACGCCATCGAGCAACCGATGGATGAGCTGGCACGAATGAATCGTGAAACCGATCAGCACAAGATTGCGCTCGCGGCTGCGATCCGACGCTTCAACGAGGTCCGAGCCGTGGGGCCCAACGGCCCGGTCGGAGAGCGTGGATCCCCCGCCCAAATCCGCAGTGCACAGCAAGAGGCGATCAAGGCGCTCAAACGCTTTGTCGAATACCATGAAGGCTGCCTTCAGACCCTAAGCCGCCTGAAACCCAGTATTGGCCGCCGGCAATACACCAGCTTTCTGACAGAGTACCTGCACAATACTGCCGAACAGAACCTGAAGCTGATCCAGTTACGCAGCCTGGAACTGAGCGAATTGCTAATCGCTGTAGAACGTCTCAACCAAGAACTATTAACGCTCATCGACAACCTGCCCAATGACCTGAGTCAGGCCAGTGCGCTGATACGCCATAAACGGGCAACAATCGATAGCAACAACAAACAGTTGGTGGCGCAACTGCAAGGGCTTGAACGAGACACCCAACGTAATCTGGACCTGCGCAACAAATTGCGCGGCGACATGCTGACCCAACACGACATCAAAGCCTCGCGCCTCATCTCGCTCTCAATCGAGCCCCAGGCCTACCGATTTGCGCGCCTGCATGTGACGTATTCAATGCTTGCCAATTTTGACCACATACATGACGTCGATTTCTACCTGTTCTTCAATCAAGTCAATACACAGAGCAGAGCGCTTATCCGCACGCTACACAGCCACTTCCAGTCACAACAGGCCAGTCTGAGCCGAACCCAGTATGGGGAAGCCCTACGAGCGTTCAAGAATCAGTACATCACCTTCATCGCTCACATTGACTCGTGGTCAGTTAATTTCCAGAACTTCGTCGACGCGACAGCTGCCACCAGCTTACGTGCCGACCTAACGCAACTGGTCGCAGAAATAGACCGAACCCTGGTCAATTATCAACCGCCGAGACGAGGCACTGGCCGACCAAGCACAGCCCGCATCTTCCAAACCGATGAGCAGCAACTGCTGATAGGCCGTCAGGAACACATTGAGGGTGAACAGCGCATGGTGGTAGTCGACGCCATGAACGACGGCCGAACCGAAAGCTTTCGTCGAGTCGACGGGGATCGCTGGCAGAGCACGGCACCGGTCATACGCCGAACGATTAACCCACGCCGTATTAACGAACTGCAAACCCGGGCCCGCGAGCAACTGGCCGGCATCGCGGAGCAAAAAAACCGCTGGCAAGGCTATATGGCTACTGACATGGCGCCAGCCAGCCTGCAAAACATCGCCGAGCACTACGCGACCAACCTGCGCGAACGGGCACGCTATCTCGAGGATGCCCTGGGGGATCAGGCCACCGACGACCAGCGTCAGTTGATGCAACGCCTGAAGGATGCAGCCAGGAATCTGGACCGGCATGGCAAGGAGCTGCGCATCTCTAAAATCAAGACCACCCAACAACCGAACATCGGTCAGTTGCAGTTTCTTCACGAGCAGAATGCCGTCGAGGCGCGGTGGGGACGCATCCTGGAACCGAAAAAAGACAGCAAAGGTCGGCCGATCGAGTACCTGGAAGAGTATGAAGTGATAGATCTGGCGGCCAACACCGTGCTTTGGTACGCCCACTTCCACTTTCCACAGCGCCCCGGCAGCGGTTTCCGCAAATTAAGTGCGGGCCATTTGAAGGTGCGCAGTGAGCGCAATGTATCAAACGCCTGGCACGGACCTATCAACGAGGAAGAGGCGATGAAACTGTTTGGCGGGCTACGCCCGGCAGCCGAGTAAACCGGCGCAACCACGCCCCGGCGGGTCAAGGCTGGCCCGTCGGGGTGTTGTGTCGCACCCTGCTCACAGCTTGGCGATCGACACCTCGGTGGATTTAACGAAGGCAATCACTTCACTACCAATGGTCAGCTCCAGCTCCTTGACCGAACGGGTGGTGATCACCGAGGTGACGATACCCGAGGCGGTCTGTACATCGATTTCCGACAGTACCGGGCCTTCGAGGATTTCCTTCACGGTGCCTTTGAACTGGTTACGTACGTTGATCGCTTTAATAGTCATCTGCTTGATTCCTTATGGGACGAGAGGTCAATGCGCCCAACGCAGTTGCGTGGGCAAAGGGGCTACAGGTTCCGGCTCGGGCGCAATGCCCGGCACCGACAGAACACGGTTCAGTACTTCACTTTCCAGGGTTGCCAGGCGATGTGAACCACGCGCCCTTGGCCGTGGCAGGTCAACCAGCAGGTCGAGGCCAATCTCGCCGTCCTCGATCAGAATCACCCGATCCGCGACCGCAACGGCTTCGCTGACATCGTGGGTGACCAACAACACGGTGAAACCGTGCTGGCGCCAAAGCGTTTCAATCAGTTGCTGCATCTCGATACGGGTCAGGGCATCCAATGCACCCAGCGGCTCGTCAAGCAACAGCAAGCGCGGTTGATGGATCAGTGCTCGCGCCAACGCCACCCGTTGCTTCTGCCCACCCGACAGCGCTGCCGGCCATTCATTGGCCCTCTCAGCCAGGCCAACTGCCGCCAGGGCCTCCAGCGCGCGAGGGCGCCAGTCACCGGAAAGCCCCAGGCCTACGTTGTCGATCACCGTTTTCCAGGGCAGCAAACGTGCTTCCTGGAACATCAGCCGGGTGTCTTCACGGGCTTCGCTCAACGCTGCCGGGCCGGCCAGCAACTCACCCGCGCTGGGCTGGTCGAGGCCCGCCAGCAAGCGCAACAGCGTGCTCTTGCCACAGCCACTGCGACCGACGATGGCGACGAACTGCCCCGCCGGGATATGCAGGTCGATGTTGCGCAACACCTGGCGCTCGCCGAAGGTTTTCTGCAGGTTGCGCGCAGCCAGCGGAATACCGCGCAACAGCCGTGCGGGTGACGCGTTCAACAGGCTCATGGGCGATCTCCCTTGGCAACTTGATACGCCGGGTGCCAACGCAACCAGACCCGTTCAAGTGCACGCGCAGCAAGGTCTGCGAGCTTGCCCAGCACGGCGTACAAGACAATGGCCAGAACCACCACGTCGGTCTGCAGGAACTCCCGGGCGTTCATCGCCAGGTAGCCGATACCGGCGTTGGCCGAGATGGTTTCAGCCACGATCAGCGTCAACCACATAAAGCCCAGGGCAAAGCGCACACCGACCAGAATCGAAGGCAAAGCACCCGGCAAGATCACCTGACGGAACAGCGCAAAACCGGACAGGCCGTAGCTGCGCGCCATTTCCACCAAGGCCGGGTCGACATTGCGAATACCGTGGTACGTGTTCAGGTAGATCGGGAACAAGGTGCCCAGGGCCACGAGGAAAATCTTTGCCGACTCATCAATACCAAACCAGAGAATCACCAGCGGAATCAGCGCCAGGTGCGGCACGTTGCGGATCATCTGCACCGAACTGTCGAGCAGACGCTCACCCCAACGTGACAACCCGGTGATGAAGCCCAGTGCCAGGCCAAGGCTGCCGCCGATGACAAAACCGACACCGGCGCGCCAGCCACTGATCGCCAGGTGCTTCCAGATATCACCGCTGCGCACCAGTTCGACACCGGCGCTGATGACCGCACTCGGTGCCGGCAGGATTCGCGTCGACAGCCAACCGGCACTTACCGCCAGTTGCCAGACAGCCAGCAACAGCAGCGGCAAGGCCCAAGGGGCAAGCCTGTGTGACAAGGGCGCGTTAGCACGACTCATGGCCCGGTCCTCAGCGCTGCGCTGCAGATTTTGGCAAGATGTCGTTAGCGACCATTTCGCCGAACGGGCTGACATAGCCCGCGCTTTTTGGCGGTTCAGGACGCTGCACATCCAGGTGCGGGAACAGCAGTTCGGCTACCCGATACGACTCTTCCAGGTGCGGGTAACCGGAGAAGATAAAGGTGTCGATGCCCAGTGCCGCATACTCCTTGACCCGCTCGGCCACGGTTGGCCCATCACCAACCAGCGCCGTGCCGGCACCGCCGCGCACCAGGCCAACCCCGGCCCAGAGGTTCGGGCTGACTTCCAGGTTGTCGCGCTTGCCGCCATGCAGTGCAGCCATGCGCTGCTGACCGACCGAATCGAAGCGGGCCAGGGATGCCTGGGCACGGGCAATCGTGTCGTCGTCCAGGTGCGAGATCAGTCGCTCGGCAGCCTGCCAGGCTTCGGCGTTGGTTTCACGCACGATCACATGCAGGCGAATGCCGAAGCGCACCGTGCGCCCCTGTTTCGCGGCCTTGGCCCGCACCTGCTCGATTTTCTCGGCAACGGCAGCCGGCGGCTCGCCCCAGGTCAGGTACAGTTCAACCTGCTCGGCGGCCAGGTCCTGGGCAGCCTCGGACGAGCCACCAAAGTACAGCGGCGGACGTGGCTGCTGGATCGGCGGGTAAAGCAACTTGGCGCCTTTGACCTGAATATGCTGGCCGTCGTAATCGACCGTCTCGCCTTCGAGCACGCGACGCCAGATGCGAGTGAACTCCACCGAGGCCTGATAACGTTCTTCATGACTGAGGAACAGGCCGTCCCCGGACAACTCTTCCGGGTCGCCACCGGTGACCAGGTTGAACAGCGCGCGGCCACCCGAGAGCCGATCAAGGGTTGCGGCCTGACGTGCAGCGACCGTTGGCGAGATGATTCCGGGGCGCAGAGCCACCAGGAACTTCAGGCGCTGGGTTACCGGGATCAGTGAAGCGGCGACCAGCCAGGAGTCCTCGCAGGAGCGCCCGGTGGGGATCAGCACGCCGCCAAAACCGAGGCGATCCGCCGCTTGGGCGATCTGTTGCAGGTAACCGTGATCGACTGCTCGCGCGCCATCGGCGGTGCCAAGGTAATGACCGTCGCCATGGGTAGGCAGAAACCAGAAAACATTAAGGCTCATTGGAGTTGTCTCCTAAGGGTGGCTCAGACCGGGGCGTCGCCCCGGCGCAGGCAATGCTTCAAGGCGCGCTGGCGACCTTGGCCGGGGGTGTCCAGATCACATCCTTGATGCTCAAGGGCTTTGGAATCAGCTTCAGCGCCTGGAAGGTGTCGGCGATCTTTTGCTGCGCGGCGACCACCTCTGGCGTCAGGAATGTCGCACCGTAGCCTTGGCGTTTAACCGAGGTCAGGGTGATGTCGGCGGGCAGGCCGAGCAGCGGCGCCACCTGATCGGTCACCTCCTGCGGATTGGCCTTGGACCACTCACCCACCGCGCGTACCTCGTCCACCAAGGCGCTGATCACCTCAGGGTGTTTCTGTGCGTAAGGCTTGGTCGCCAGGTAGAACTGATGGTTGTCGACGATGCCTTTGCCATCGCGCAGGGTGCGCGCTTGCAGTTGTTTCTCGGCCGCCGCCTGGTAAGGGTCCCAGATCACCCAGGCGTCGACACTGCCACGCTCGAAGGCGGCACGGGCATCGGCGGGCGGCAGGAACACCGGCTGAATGTCGCTGTATTTCAGGCCGGCATCTTCCAGGGCCCGAACCAGCAGGTAGTGAACGTTGGAGCCCTTGTTCAGGGCAACCTTCTTGCCCTTGAGCGCCTTCACCGAATCGATTGGCGAGTCCTTGGGTACCAGGATCGCTTCGCTGTGCGGTGCCGGTGGCTCATAGGCGACGTACAACAGATCCGCGCCAGCAGCCTGGGCAAATACCGGCGGGGTCTCGCCGGTGACACCGAAGTCGATTGAGCCGACGTTCAGCCCTTCAAGCAGTTGCGGGCCACCCGGGAACTCCGTCCACTGGACCTGCACGCCCTGCGCCGCCAGGCGCTTCTCCAGCGTACCCTTGGCCTTGAGCAGCACCAGGGTGCCGTACTTTTGATAACCGATACGCAGGCTTTCTGCCTGGGCTTGAGTAATGGCGCCGAAGGACACAGCCGCAGCAAACAGAGCGACCAGACCACGACGCAAAATGACAGTGCGCATAGCGCTCTCCTTTTGCGATTAGGGTTCAGGCTGCACCTGCTTGCCCGTTGGCGGGCGAGTAAGGTGGGACGTGCGAGTAATGCGTTACGTGTTGCGTGTTGCGTGTTGCGTGTTGCGTGTTGCGTGTTGCGTGTTGCGGCTCAGATGCTCCAGCGAGCACTGAGCAAACGTTCGTTCAACAGCCCCGGTGCAACGGGTTTTGGCCGACGGGCCAGGGCAGTGTGAAACTGTTCCAGCGATTCGTTCAGGCGCTGCTCCAACGCAGGAAGCAACTGCGCGGCAGCACTGCCTTCGCCATAAGCGATCTGGCTGTCGTCAGCGAAGATCCCTTGCAGGGTCTCTTGCGCCTTGAGTGCCGACAGCACCGGCTTGAGCGCGTAATCAACCGCCAGCATGTGGGCGATACTGCCGCCGGTAGCGATAGGCAATACCACCTTGTGGCTCAGCGCTCGCTCAGGCAGCAGATCCAGCAGGGTCTTCAGCGCACCGGAGAACGACGCCTTGTACACCGGTGTCGCGACGATCAGGCCATCGGCCTGTTCGACCAGTTGCAGGAAGTGCTGAACCTTAGGGCTGTCGAAGCGCGCATGCAGCAGATCGTCTGCCGGGAAGTCGCGCACCTGGAATGTCACCACTTCCACACCCTGGCCTTGCAACCAGTGCCGGGCGCGTTCGAGCAACACACCAGAGCGTGAACGCACGCTGGGACTGCCACCGAGAGAGACAACCAACATTGAAGCGTATCCTTTAGCGGTTTCGAGACGGGTGCGAGCAGCAGATCTCGCGTTGATGGAGTGACCTTAACAGCTGTTTTATATATCTATAAATCATATTTTTTCATTTGTTTATTCAGTATAGGAATATTGAATAACCCGTACGCCGCGCAAAAAAAAGGGCCGTCGAAACGGCCCGAAAATCCCTGCTGTGGCTAAAGCAATGCGTCACACACTCAACGGTTTGGCTGCGGGGTCAGGCGCAGGTAGGGCTTGACCGCCCGGTAACCTTTGGGAAAGCGTCGTTTGATTTCGTCCTCATCCTTGAGTGACGGTACGATCACCACCTCGTCACCGTCCTGCCAGTTGGCCGGGGTGGCGACCTTGTGGTTGTCGGTCAGTTGCAGTGAGTCGATCACCCGCAGAATCTCGTGGAAGTTGCGCCCGGTGCTGGCGGGGTAAGTGATGGTCAGGCGGATCTTCTTGTTCGGGTCGATCACGAACAAGGAACGCACGGTCAGGGTGTCGCTGGCATTGGGGTGGATCAGGTCATAGAGGTCAGACACCTTGCGATCGGCGTCGGCCAGGATCGGAAAGTTGACGACGGTGTTCTGGGTTTCGTTGATGTCTTCGATCCAGCGCAGATGAGACTCCACCGGGTCGACCGAAAGGGCAATGGCCTTGACGCCGCGTTCGGCGAACTGCTCCTTGAGCTTGGCAGTGAACCCCAGTTCGGTGGTGCAGACTGGCGTAAAATCCGCCGGGTGCGAAAACAGCACACCCCAGCTGTCGCCCAGCCACTCATGGAAACGAATCGTGCCGGCGCTGGAATCCTGTTCGAAATCGGGGGCGATATCGCCGAGTCTGAGGCTCATGGTGGGGCTCCTTGAAGTACGTTCTGGTGGAGCCACTGTGTATCGACCTGAAGCAAATTAAAAAGAATAAATAATGATTTATTTATAACTTTAAGAGCTATTAATTTCAGGTCGAAAAAAAACCCCGCACCAAGGCGAGGCTTTCTCTACTGACACTTACATGAAGGTGTAGGTGTAGTTGAAGATCAGGCGGGTTTGATCCATGTCGGCAGCACTTTCACCGCTGCCACGGTACATACCGTGACGCAGGCTGGTGCCCAGCCCCTTGAGGACACCTTCCTGGATGACGTAGTCGATACGTGCATCACGTTCCCACTCGTTGTAGCTGCCATTTCCGCTCGTGTTACGAATATCGTCACCACGCAGGTAGGCGATCGAAGTCTTCAGGCCTGGAACTCCCAGGCGAGCGAAGTCATAAGAGTACTGACCGAAGGTGGTATTTTCACCGGCACGGGCAAACTGGTTGATCATGCTATCGGTGAACAGGTAGAAGCTGGAGCCGCCGGCGCCTTCAAGGTTACCGTTACCGTCCTTGACACTGCCTTGGTTCAGCCAGACAAAACCACCGTCATCACCGACCTGTTGGTGACCAAGCATAAGCGCGTGTCCGCCCAGGGTGTAGGTGAACATGGCGCTCCAGGTCTTGTTGTCGACCTCGCCCTTGTTCTTGGCATAGCCCTTGTTGTTGTCAAAGGCATAACCGGCTTGGCCGTTCTTGCCATCCGAGCTGCTGTCGAAGTAGCGCAGGTCAGTCTTGAACGACTGGTCGTTCGCGATCGGATAGACGTGAACCAGGCCCAGGAAGTGCTGTTTGTAGAAGTCTTCCAGGTTCGAGTAGTAGTACTGCAGGGTCAGGTCTTTGGTGACCTTCCAGTCGGCGCCGCCAAACTGGAACTTGTTGCTGTCCTGCGACGCACCCGCAACCGACAGGCCAGTCCTGTTGCTCGAAGCACGGCCCATGGCGTGCTCAATCTGACCGCCAGTCAGGGTGACGTTGTCGATTTCCTTGGAGGTGACAATGCCGCCCTCAAAGGTTTGTGGCAACAGACGGCCGTCGTTGGCCACCAGGATTGGCAGGTTTGGCGCCAGTGCGCTACCGAGGTGGGCTTCGGTCTTGGAGAAGCGTGCCTTGGCATTGCCACCGATGCGCGCCCACTGAGCTGCAGCAGAGTCGCCATCGCTTGGGAAGAAACCGCTGCCATGATGACCCCTACCACCGTCCAGGTGAATACCCCACACAGCTTGAGCATCAAAACCGAAACCTACCGTACCCTCGGTGAAGCCAGACTGATAGTCGAGCTTGAAACCCTGGCCTGATTCGCGCTGGTCTTTATTGTGCTCTTCACGGTTGTCGTTATCGAAATACATGGTGCGCGAGCTGACAGACAGTTTGCTGTCTTCAACGAATCCGGCAGCACCTGCTTGCTGAGCCAGAACCCCAAGGGCCACGGCAAGTGCCAAGGTGGACTTGTACATATTTTTGCTCCTTTCATTTCTAATTCTTGTGATTCTCCGTCGGCGGGGTCTTTTGCCTCGCTCGACGTCGATAGCCGATTAGCACCAAAGGGTGTGGTTCGAGTCAATCGTAACCATTCATTTCAAGACTTTGGTCTAATGCGTCCGGTTTGCGCCGAAGAATAATGACTATCCTATAAATCTAAAAAGAATTATTTATGACGTTTTAAGATTTTTCTGACATAAAAATAGAATTTTTCTCTTCCTGCCTTTCCGCGCCCCCGTTTCATCCTCCCCTCCTGCGCAACGGCAGGGCTAACCTTGGTCACCCCACCGCCAAACCAACGCCCCCTCCCCCAGGCACGCGAGCGCCTTAAAGCAATTGGCTCCTAAGGTAATTCCTAAAAGTTATTTATTTTAATTTTCTTAGATCATTTAGCCTTCTTCTCAATCACCAATCACCCTCCGCCTGAGAAGGAGTTTTCCATGACCCTGCATACGCCGCTGCGCCTGTTCGCCGCACTGACCCTGGCCGGTGCCAGCTGGTTCACCCAGGCGGCCGACCTGACCGTGGCCTACCAGACCACCGTTGACCCGGCGAAAGTCGCCCAGGTTGACGGCGACTATGAAAAAGCCAGCAAGGCCAGCATTGACTGGCGCAAGTTCGACAGCGGGGCCGACGTGATCACCGCCGTAGCCTCGGGTGATGTGCAGATCGGCTACCTGGGCTCAAGCCCTCTGGCAGCGGCCGCGACCCGCAAGCTGCCGGTGGAAACCTTCCTGATCGCCACCCAGATTGGCGCCGCCGAAGCACTGGTCGCTCGCGACGGTGCGGGGATCAATTCGCCGCAAGACCTGGTCGGCAAGAAAATCGCCGTGCCGTTTGTCTCCACCGGGCACTACAGCCTGTTGGCCGCGCTGAAGCAGTGGAACATCGACCCGGCCAAGGTACAGATCCTCAACCTGGCGCCGCCCGCCATCATTGCTGCCTGGAAACGTGGTGACATCGACGCCACCTACGTCTGGGACCCGGCACTGGGTGTGGCCAAGGAAAACGGCAAGGTGCTGATCACCTCCAGCGAACTGGCCAAGACCGGTGCACCCACCTTCGACGCCTGGATCGTGCGCAAGGACTTTGCCGCCAAACACCCAGAAATCGTCAAAGCCTTCGCCAAGGTCACCCTGGACGCCTACGCCGAGTACCGCAAAGACCCGCAAGCCTGGCTTGCCGACCAAAGCAACGTCGACAAGCTGGTGAAACTGTCCGGGGCCAAGGCTACCGATATCCCGGCGCTGCTTCAGGGCAACGTCTTCCCGCTGGCCAATGACCAGATCGCAGCCCTCGGCGCACCGACCACCCAGGCCATCACCGACACCGCCACCTTCCTCAAGGCGCAAGGCAAGGTCGAAGCGGTACTGCCGGACTACTCGCCCTACGTCAGCGCCAAATTCATCGCCAACTGATCGGAGCCTGTCATGGCATTGCTTGAGCTGGAGCGCATCAGCGCACAGTACCCCGGTGCGGCCGAGCCGGTACTGGCCGACATCTCCCTGAGCCTGGGCCCACAGCAGTTGCTGGTGGCCCTGGGCCCTTCCGGCAGCGGCAAGACCTCGCTGCTGAACCTGATCGCCGGCTTCGTTGCGCCCAGTGCCGGGCGCATCACCCTCGACGGCAAGCCGGTGCAAGGCCCTGGCGCCGAGCGCGGGGTGGTGTTCCAGGACGACGCGCTACTGCCTTGGCAGGACGTGCTGAGCAACGTTGCCTTCGGCCTGGAGCTGGCCGGTGTGCCACGTGCGCAACGGGAACAAAAGGCCCGCGAAATGCTCGCCCTGGTTGACCTTGCCGGGTTTGGCAGCCGGCGTATCTGGCAGCTGTCCGGTGGGCAGAAGCAGCGTGTGGGCCTGGCCCGTGCGCTGGCAGCCGACCCGCGGGTGCTGCTGATGGATGAACCCTTCGGCGCATTGGATGCCTTCACCCGCGAGCAGATGCAGGAGTTGCTGCTGCAGGTGTGGCAGCGTACCGCCAAGCCGGTGTTCCTGATTACCCACGACATTGAGGAAGCGGTGTTCCTGGCCACCGAGCTCGTGCTGCTGGCCCCCCATCCGGGGCGGATTGTCGAGCGCCTGCCGCTGGACTTCGGGCGACGTTACGCCGCCGGTGAATCGGCCCGGGCGATCAAATCCGACCCACGCTTTATCGAAACCCGCGAGCATGTGCTGGCGCGGGTGTTCTCACAACGCAGCGCCGCCACGCGGCAGGAGTCCGCATGAGCAGCCTGGACGTTCCGTTGGCAGCAAAAGCCGCCAAACCCTTGGCCCGCACAACGGCAGCACGCCGCAGCCTGAGCACCCGCTGGATCAGCGGCCTGACCCTGATCAGCCTGCTGGCCGTCTGGTGGGCCGTCACGGCAGCCGAGTGGATCGAACCGCTGTTCCTGCCCTCGCCTGCCGCGGTGTTGTCCAAAGCCTGGTTACTGCTGACCCAGGGCTACATGGAGTCGACCCTCTGGCAACATTTGGGCGCCAGCCTCGGACGTATCGGCCTGGCCCTGGGTGCCGCGATTGTCAGCGCCATTCCGATCGGCATCGCCATCGGCCACAACCGGATTGCACGGGGCATTCTCGACCCACTGATCGAGTTCTACCGGCCCATTCCTCCGCTGGCCTATTTGCCCCTGATTGTGATCTGGTGCGGTATCGGCGAGCTGTCGAAAGTGCTGCTGATCTACCTGGCGATCTTCGCCCCGATTGCCATCGCTACCGCCACTGGCGTGCGCACGGTCGACCCGGCCAAGTTGCGCGCTGCGCAGTCGCTGGGTGCCACACGGGCACAGCTGATTCGCCATGTGATTCTGCCCAGCGCACTGCCGGACATTCTTACCGGTGTGCGTATTGGCCTGGGTGTCGGCTGGTCGACCCTGGTTGCCGCCGAACTGATCGCCGCCACCAGCGGCCTGGGCTTCATGGTGCAATCGGCAGCACAGTTTCTGGTCACCGATGTGGTGGTACTGGGCATTCTGGTTATCGCCCTGATCGCCTTCGCCCTGGAGATGAGCCTGCGTGCACTGCAACGCAAACTGGTGCCTTGGCACGGCCAGAGCCATTGATCGCGCACCGACACTGACCACGCCGACAGCTCGGCGCCGAACCGAACGAGACCCCTATGAGCCTGACCATTACCCCATTGAGCCCGGCACTGGGCGCACAGATCAGCGGCATTGACCTGAGTGTTGAGATCAATGCCGAGCAACGCGATGCCATCGAGCAGGCGTTGCTCAAGCACCAGGTACTGTTCTTCCGTGATCAACCGCTGACGCCTGCCCAGCAAGCACGCTTCGCTGCGCACTTTGGCGACCTGCACATTCACCCGATCTACCCTAACGTCCCTGAGACACCAGAGGTGCTGGTGCTCGACACGGCGGTCACCGACGTGCGCGACAACGCCGTCTGGCACACCGACGTAACCTTCCTGGCAACCCCGGCGATGGGCGCGGTGCTCAGTGCCAAGCAGTTGCCGGCTTATGGGGGAGACACCCTGTGGGCCAGCGGCATCGCCGCCTTTGAGGCCCTTTCGGCACCCCTGCGGCAGATGCTCGACGGCCTCACTGCGACCCATGACTTCACCCTGTCGTTTCCGTTGGAACGTTTTGGCACGACCGCCGAAGACCGCGAACGCTGGGAGGCGACCCGCCGCGCTAACCCGCCGCTTTCACATCCGGTGGTCAGAACCCATCCGGTTAGCGGGCGCAAGGCACTGTTTGTCAGCGAAGGTTTCACGACCCGCATCAACGAGCTCAGCGAGGCAGAGAGCAAGGCGCTGCTCGCCCTGTTGTTTGCCCACGCCACCCGCCCCGAATTCACCATTCGCTGGCGTTGGCAGGAAAACGACGTGGCATTCTGGGACAACCGCGTCACCCAGCATTACGCGGTAGACGATTACCGTCCGCAGCGACGCGTGATGCACCGGGCGACGATTCTGGGCGACGCACCGTTCTGAACCTCGCGGCAGCCACCTCCCGGTAAAAGGGCAAGATGGCTGCCACCTGTCCAGCAGGTTGCAGGCAGTGGGCTCAGCGCACCAGGTGCAGGTACTGCAGGTGCCGTTCGTACTGGTCGAGGATGTCGTTGATGATCTGCTCCTTGTTGTAACCCGTCAGGTCATAATCCTGGCTGCCTTCACTCAGGTGCACTTCCGCACGGTAGTAGCGACGGTTCTTCAACTCTTGCGTACCCAGCCCTGCCAACGCGAAGGACGGTGTGAAATAGCCGCGCATCTGCACCTGGTAGATAAACGGCTGCTCTTCACCATGGCCGATCTTCAGGCTGACATTGTCGTGGCTCGGATCTTCCTGGGAAATCACCGCCAGGCCTTTCTCGGCAAACACTTCGGTGACCTCGGCAATCGCCGGACGCACCACGTCATCCATGAACCGGTAGACCTCATCCCGCGACGGGAAGTGAATGGCCTGGCTCAAACGTTGACGCCAGCCACCGCGACCACGGCGTGAAGTGGCGAATGGGGCCAGGGAGTGCAGTTGGGCAATCTGCCGCTGCGACTCCAGGTAAAACGCCTTGTGCAGCCCCCACATCATTGCCAGCAGAATCACCGAGAAGGGCAACGAGGTCAGTACCACTGCTGACTTGAGCGAGTCGATACTGCCCGCGAACAGCAGGCCAATGGTGATCAGCCCGGTCATGGCGCCCCAGAACACCCGCAGCCAGTTCGGCCCATCTTCATCGGCGTTTCCATCACGGGCGGACAAGGTCGACAGCACCACGGTGCCGGAGTCGGCCGAGGTGACGAAGAAGACAAAGCTGATGAACACCGTGATAGCGATCACCGCCTTGCTCCACGGGTAGGTTTCCAGCAGCAGGTAAAGGGTCATCGACGGGTTGTCGAGGGCCGACTGGGCCAGGCTGGTCATGCCATGATCAAGCACCTGGGTCAGGGCGCTATTGCCGAAGATCGACATCCAGGCCAGGGTGAAGCCCAGTGGAATCAGCAGCACACCAAAGACGAATTCACGGATCGTCCTGCCCCGGGAGATCCGTGCGATGAACAGGCCGACAAAGGGCGCCCAGGCAATCCACCAGGCCCAGTAGAACACCGTCCAGTTACCCAGCCAGTCGTTGGCCTGAGTGTAGGCATAGACATCGAAACTCTTGCGCGGCAAGGCACCGAGGTAATCACCCAGGTTCTGGATCAGCGTGTTGAACAGGTGCTGTGTCGGGCCGGCGAACAGCACGAACAGCAGCAACCCACAGGCCAGGAGCATGTTGATGTCGGACATCACCCGCACGCCCTTGTCCACACCGGCCACGGCAACAGCCACTGCGGCGCCCATCATCAGCGTGATCAGCGCAACTTGCACCCAATGGCTATGGGAAATACCGAACAGGTAATCCAGGCCGGCGTTCAGGTGCAAGACACCAAAGCCCATGTCGGCCCCCAGGCCGAACACCGTGGCGATGATGCCGAAGCCATCCACTGCATAGCCTATCGGCCCGTTGATACGCTTGCCGATCAGCGGGTACAGCGCCGAACGCAGGGCCAATGGCAGGTTGTGCCGGTAGGCGAAATACGCCAGGGCCATACCGACAAAGGCAAAAACACCCCAGCCATGCAGGCCCCAATGCAGGAACAGCAACTGCATGGCCTGGCGCCCGGCCTCGACCGTACCGGCCTCGCCTTGAGGCGGCTGAAGCAAGTGGGTGAGCGGTTCGGAGACGCAGAAGAAGAACAGGGTAATGCTGATACCGGCGGCGAACAGCATGCCGGCCCATGACAGGTAACTGAACTCGGGCTCGTCGTGGTCGGCACCGAGCTTGATCTTGCCGTAGCCAGACAAGGCGGTGACCACCACGAAGACCAGGTACAGCGTCATCGCCAACATGTAGTACCAGCCGACCGTATTGGCAGCCCAGTTTTGCGCGGCCAACAGCCACTCACCGGCGGCCGTGGGGTTGGTGATCACCACCAGGCCAAACAACAGAATGAAGCTTGCCGCGAAGTAGAACACCGGCGGGTTCATGCGGATCTTGCTGGTCGGGACAGGCGTGGATGCACTCATAGGCAGTGCACCTCACGACGCGTGGAAAGGGTTGGATTGAACGGGTTCAGCAAAGGGTTTCCTCCTGTTGAACACCGGCAGCGGACCACCGTTTAACTTGAACGAGCGTTCAAGTTAAACATGGATGGCGCTCAGATGCGACCCAACCGGTCTAAGCCCGCCTACTTCTGCGTCCCGTCATCATGCTGCAGATTGGCCTGGGTCAAGTTGCTGCCCGGTGCCACGCTGCGGGTCAACCAGACGTTGCCGCCAATGGTCGAGCCCTTGCCGATGGTGATTCGGCCAAGGATGGTGGCGCCGGCATAGATCACCACATCGTCCTCGACGATCGGATGGCGCGGGTGGCCCTTTTGCAATTGGCCAGACTCGTCGGCCGGGAAGCGTTTGGCACCAAGGGTCACGGCCTGATAGATCCGTACCCGCTCACCGATGATTGCGGTTTCACCGATGACCACACCGGTACCGTGATCGATGAAGAAGCTCGGGCCGATCTGCGCGCCGGGGTGGATGTCGATACCCGTGGCCGAGTGGGCGATTTCCGAGCTGATCCGCGCCAGCAGCGGCAAGCCTGCACGGTACAGGTGGTGCGCCAGACGGTGATGAATCACTGCAAGGATACCGGGGTAGCACAGCAGGACTTCATCGACACTGCGGGCCGCCGGGTCGCCGTGGTACGCCGCCAACACGTCGGTGTCGAGCAGGCTGCGCAGGCCGGGCAAGGCCGCGGCGAAATCCTGGATCAGACGCAAGGCGGTGGCATCGACCTGTGCCGGGGCCGCCTTGCCCTGACGCGCAACATAGCGCAGCTCCAGACGGGCCTGCGCGAGCAACGCGGTCAGGGCTGTGTCGAGGGTATGCCCCACGTAAAAGTCTTCGCTCTCTTCACGCAGGTCGACCGGGCCCAGGCGCATCGGGAACAACGCGCCACACAACTGCTCAAGGATCTGCCGCATGGCTTCACGCGAGGGTAATTCGCGCCCGCCCTGCTCCCCACTGCTGCGGCCATTGCGGCTGCGCCACTGATCACGGGCAGCACGTAGCTGGCCGACGATACCCTGCAATTGCCATTGCCCTGTTTGCGCGTTCTCGCTCACGGTTGCTCTCCTGCCACGCGGCAGCTGCTGGATTGGAATGCTCGCCTGATAGCTGACCACTTTACGGCAATTGGCGTCGCTGGAAAAAATAACCCTTTATTCCAATCCGCTATACCGGGGGCATAAGCCGAGCTATTCGCCGAACGCCACCGGCTGCCTATACTCGATTTTTTGTCAGGCACAACTTCCCATGACCGAACTCGAACGCCAGCTCACTCGCTTCAACCGCCTTGAACTGCTGAGCGGGCCCACGCCACTGGAAAAACTCGAGCGACTGTCTACGTGGGCAGGCCGCGCCATCTACGTCAAACGCGACGACCTGACGCCGCTGGCATTCGGTGGCAACAAACTGCGCAAGCTTGAATACCTGGCCGCAGATGCCCTGGCGGCACGCCTGGGGCCGGCAAGAAAGTCGGCGTAGGCCTGGGTACCAACTACGAGCAATGGCTCAAGGACAACGTACCGAAAGCCATCATCAAGACCTACGACGACGACCCCACCAAATACCAGGACCTGCGGGTCGGCCGTATCGACGCCATTCTGGTAGACCGCCTGGCCGCATTCGAGCTGGTCGCCAAGGCCAAGGACACCGCCGTCACCGGCGAAGCCTTCTCCCGCCAGGAATCCGGTGTTGCATTGCGCAAAGGTGAGCCGGAACTGCTTGAGGCGATCAACAAGGCCATCGACACGCTTCGGGCCAATGGCACCCTGGCCAAGCTGTCGCAGAAATGGTTCAACGCTGACGTCACAAAATGATTGCCGACAGCCTCCAGCTGGCGCTGGATTCCGCGCCCTTTCTGCTCAAGGGCGCGTACTTCACCGTAGGCCTGAGCCTGGGCGGCATGTTCTTCGGCTTGCTGCTGGGGTTCGGCCTGGCGCTGATGCGGCTGTCATCGCTGAAAGTGCTTAGCTGGACTGCCCGAGTCTACGTGTCGTTCTTTCGCGGCACACCGCTGCTGGTCCAACTGTTCGTGATCTATTACGGCCTGCCGCAACTGGGCCTGGAACTCGACCCACTGCCAGCGGCACTGATCGGCTTGTCGCTGAACATGGCCGCCTATGCCTGCGAAATCCTGCGGGCGGCCATCAGTTCCATCGACCGCGGCCAATGGGAAGCCGCCGCCAGCATCGGCATGACCCGCAGCCAGGCCATGCGTCGGGCGATCCTGCCACAGGCTGCACGCACCGCCTTGCCACCACTGGGCAATAGCTTCATCTCCCTGGTCAAGGACACGGCGCTGGCCGCGACCATCCAGGTGCCGAAGCTGTTTCGTCAGGCGCAGTTGATTACCGCACGCACCTTCGAGGTGTTCACCCTGTACCTGGCGGCAGCACTGATCTACTGGGTACTGTCCAGCCTCCTCGCCCACCTGCAGCACCGCCTTGAAGCCCGGGTCAACCGGCACGACCTGGAGTCCTGAGCGCATGATCGTCGTAGAGCACCTGACCAAGCAGTTCAACGGCCAGACCGTACTGGCCGGTATCAACCTTACCGTCAACGCCGGTGAAGTGATTGCCATCATCGGCCCCAGCGGCTCGGGCAAGACCACCTTCCTGCGCTGTCTGAACCTGCTGGAAACCCCCAGCAGCGGTCGCATTCGCGTCGGCAACATCGAGATTGACGGCAACCGTCCGCTGAAACAGCAACAGGGCCTGATCCGCCAACTGCGCCAGCACGTCGGTTTCGTGTTCCAGAACTTCAACCTGTTTCCCCACCGCACGGCGCTGGAAAACGTTATCGAAGGCCCCATCGTGGTCAAGAAAACCCCACGCGATGCGGCCATCACCCTGGGCCGTGCCTTGTTGCAGAAAGTCGGTCTGGGCGACAAGGAAAATGCCTATCCGAGACGCTTGTCCGGCGGCCAGCAACAGCGGGTAGCCATTGCTCGGGCACTGGCCATGGAGCCCGAAGTGATTCTGTTCGACAAGGGGGTCATCGTCGAGCAGGGTGAAGCCAAGGCACTCTTTGCCAATCCCAGGGAAGAACGCACCCGGCAATTCCTTGGCAAGTTCCTCGGTATGCACGCCTCGCAGCCCTGAGCCAGGACGACGACTTTTGCACCCGACGAACACCCTGGTTTCCCCCTCGAAGTAGGACGTCTCCGAAGATCCTGCACCCAGCCCAAGGCGGCGCCCGCATGCCTTGACTCGCTTCCCGTACTCACCAATAAACCTGAGCAACGTCGTCCTCGACCACTCATTTACTTCGTACGGGAACATCACCATGCACTGTGCAGCCAAAGGAACAGAACTGCCCCCTCCTGCCCTCCCCGACGTTGCCCATGAGGGCATTGGCCTGGCCGCTGCCAGCAACCTGCGCGCCTGCATCCAGACCAATGCGGCCATGCAAACGGGTGACGTGCTGGAACTGTTCTGGGGCAGTTGCTTCGTTGCCGCACACCAGCTTTCGGCCAACGACCTCGACCAACACATCAGTTTCCAGGTACCCCGTACGCTGCTGCGCCCAGGCGCGAACCGCTTGCACTATCGCCTGCTCAAGCCCGGGTGCCGGCCTGTAAAGTCACAGTCACTGCAGGTGCTCATCAAGCTGGCCTGCCCTGGCGGTGAGACCCTGTGCGAGACCACCGAAAACCCGGCGCTCGCCCCGCTGAGCCTGGCCCCTGCAATTGTTCGCCATGGCCTCGACCTGCAGCGCCTGGGGCCAACGCTGCCCTTTCGCATCGCCCCTTACCTGAACATGGCCGAAGGCGATGAAATCACCCTTCGCTGGGGTGACGTGCGCCTCGACCTGCCTGCACTCGGCGCTGACGCTATCGGCCTCGCCGTGCATGGCGAAATCCCCAGGGCGCTGGTCATCGAAGCCGGAGCGGACGACTTTCTCGACATCAGTTACTGCGTCCTTGACCGCGTGGGTAACAGCTCGCAATGGGCGGCTCCCCTGCAGGTGAAGGTTTACAACAGCCGCCCCTGACCTCCCTTCTATGTATATTCCCAAAAGTTCGTTCATTTAATTTTTACAAACAATTAAGGTATATAAACCGGACCACCGGACCCACGCTTGTTCCGTCGCCGCACCCGCGGCGACTTTCCCATCAGTGAGGTAGGTATGGTCAGGAACACAATCACCCCAGTGCGTAACGCCAGGGCATTGAGTGCAGCCAAGGAGCGGTACTGAAATGTCCAGTCTGGCAATCACCACAGTCCACAGCGATCTGGACAGCGCCCCATTACTCTTGCCGGCCAAGGTTCTGCGCAATGACGCCGAAGCCTTGCAGGCAGCTCACGAACTGGCCGCAGTCGCCCGCACCCAGGCAGCCAAACGCGATCAGCAACGCAAGCTGCCCTGGAGTGAAATCGAACTTTTCACCCACAGCGGCCTGGGCAGTATCACGATCCCCCGGGCCTATGGTGGCCCGCAGGTCTCGTTTCAGTCCCTGGCCGAGGTGTTTCGCATTATCAGCGCCGCCGACCCTGCGCTCGGGCAGATCCCGCAAAATCAGGTCGGCATCCTGCAACTGCTGCAAGGCGCAGCAACCGAGCCGCAGAAAGCCCTGCTGTTCACCAGCGTGCTGAACGGCTGGCGCATCGGCAATGCCGGCCCGGAGCGCGGCACCAAGAACACCTTGGAGCTCAAGGCGCGCATTACCCGCCAAGGCGACGGTTACGTTATCAGCGGGCAGAAGTTCTACTCGACCGGCGCCCTGTACGCCCATTGGGTCGCGGTCAAAGCGCTGAATGATGAAGGCCGTCAGGTCATGGCGTTTGTACGCCGGGGCAGCCCGGGGCTGCGCATTGTCGATGACTGGTCTGGCTTCGGCCAACGTACCACCGCCAGCGGCACCGTCCTGCTGGACAAGGTTCCGGTCGACGCGGAACTGGTCGTCGATAACTGGCGGATCGGTGAAAGCCCGAATATTCAGGGCGCCGTCTCGCAATTGATCCAGGCCGCCATCGATGCCGGGATCGCCGAAGCGGCACTCGCCGACACCATCGCCTTTGTGCGCGAACGTGCTCGCCCATGGATCGATGCCAAGGTCGAACGCGCCAGCGACGACCCGTACGTGATCGCCGACATCGGTCGCCTGCAGCTTGAACTGCACGCGGCCCAGGCGCTGCTGAGCAAAGCTGCGCGCGTGCTGGATGCAGTCAATGCCGCACCAATTGACGCCGAGGCGGCCGCTCGGGCCTCCATCGCCGTGGCCGAGGCCAAGGTGTTGACCACGGAAATTTCCCTGCAGGCCAGCGAGAAACTCTTCGAACTCTCCGGCAGCCGGGCCAGCCTGGCCGAGTTCAACCTCGACCGGCATTGGCGCAATGCCCGTGTGCACACCCTGCATGACCCGGTGCGCTGGAAATACCACGCCGTCGGCGCCTATTACCTCAACGGTACCCTGCCTGCCCGGCATTCCTGGATCTGACCAGACCACTGGAGCCTCTATGAGCCTTTTGTCACTACCGCACGCCAGCGTTGCGGTTATCCACACTGATGCCCAGGCCTTGCAGATCGCCGAGGATATCGCCCAACAATTGCGTCAGGACAGCATCCTGCGCGACCGCGAGCGGCAGTTGCCGCATGCCGAACTGGCGTTGTTCTCGCGCTCTGGCCTATGGGGTATCACGGTCCCGAAAGCCTACGGTGGTGCCGGGGTGTCCAACGTCACCCTGGCCAAGGTTATCAGCCGTATTGCCCAGGCCGACTCATCGCTCGGCCAGATCCCGCAGAACCACTTCTATGCACTGGAAGTGCTGCGCGTCAACGGCAGCCCAGAGCAACAGCAGCGCCTGTATGCCGAAGTACTCGCAGGCCAGCGCTTCGGCAATGCCCTGGCTGAGTTGGGCACCAAAACCGCCCATGACCGCACCACCGCACTGAGCCGTGAAGGCGAGCACTGGCGCATCAATGGCCGCAAGTTCTACGCCACCGGTGCGCTGTATGCTCAACGGATTCCGACCTCGGTGGTCGACGAGCACGGTGAACAGCACCTGGCCTTCGTTCCAGCCAACAGCCCGGGCCTGAATGTCATCGACGACTGGAGTGGTTTCGGCCAACGCACCACCGGCAGTGGTTCGGTGGTGTTCGACAACGTGCAGGTAGCGGCCGACGATATCGTGCCCTTTCAAAGCGCCTTCGAGCGGCCAACACCCGTCGGGCCACTGGCGCAGATTCTCCATGCTGCGATCGACACGGGCATCGCCCGCGCCGCTTATGAAGATGCCCTGCAGTTCGTGCGTACACGCACGCGGCCCTGGATCGACTCGGGTATCGAAAAAGCCACCGACGACCCGTTGAGCCTGAAGGCCTTCGGGCACCTGGCAATTCGTCTGCACGCCGCCGAGGCACTGCTCGAACGCGCAGGTGAATACCTCGACAGGGCGCAAGCCGAGACCAACGCCGACACCGTTGCCGCCGCTTCCATTGCGGTTGCCGAAGCACGGGCCATCAGCACCGAAATCTCGCTGGCCGCCGGCAGCACCTTGTTTGAGCTGGCAGGCAGCCAGGCCACACTGGCCGAACATGGCCTTGACCGGCACTGGCGCAACGCCCGCACCCATACCCTGCACGATCCGGTGCGCTGGAAGTACCACGCCATCGGCAACTACTACCTCAACGATGAAAACCCACCACTGCGGGGGACCATCTGATGGCGAAGAAAAAGATCCTGCTCAATGCCTTCAACATGAACTGCATCGGGCACATCAACCATGGGCTGTGGACACACCCACGGGATACCTCCACCCAGTTCAACACACTGGAGTACTGGACCGACCTGGCCAAACTGCTTGAGCGCGGACTGTTCGACGGGCTATTCATCGCTGACATCGTTGGCGTCTATGACGTGTACCAGCAATCGCTGGACGTCACGCTCAAGGAGGCCATCCAGTTGCCGGTCAATGACCCGCTGCTGCTGGTGTCCGCCATGGCCGCAGTCACCCGTAACCTGGGCTTTGGCCTGACGGCCAACCTGACCTACGAGCCCCCCTATCTGTTTGCTCGACGGCTCTCCACGCTCGACCACCTGAGCCGCGGTCGGGTTGGCTGGAACATTGTCACCGGCTACCTCGACAGCGCGGCAAAAGCCATGGGCCTGGACGCCCAACCGGAGCATGACCGCCGCTACGACCAGGCCGATGAGTACCTGCAGGTGCTCTACAAACTCTGGGAGGGCAGTTGGGAAGACGATGCGGTGGTCAACGATCCACAGCAACGGGTCTATGCCCAGTCAGACAAAGTGCACAAGGTGCAGCACCACGGCGAGTTCTATCGCGTCGAGGGCTATCACCTCTGCGAGCCCTCTCCGCAACGGACCCCGGTGCTGTTCCAGGCCGGTAGTTCCGAACGCGGCCTGAGTTTTGCCGGGCAGCACGCCGAGTGCGTGTTCATCAGCGGCCAGAACAAAGCCGCGACGCGGGCCCAGGTCGACAAGGTGCGGGCCGCAGCAGTGGCCGCCGGGCGCGACCCGCAGTCGATCAAGGTGTTCATGGGCCTGACGGTCATCGTTGCCGAGAGCGAGCAGAAAGCACGGGCCAAACAGGCTGAGTACCTGCGCTACGCCAGCGCCGAAGCCGGGGTTGCGCACTTTGCCAGCTCAACCGGAATCGACTTTGCCAAGTACGACTTGGACGAACCGATCCAGTACGAAAAAAACAACGCCATCCAGTCGGCCACGAAAAACCTGCAGAACAACGACTGGACCCGCCGCAAGCTGCTCGAGCAACACGCCCTCGGCGGGCGCTACATCACCCTGGTCGGCTCACCAACCCAGGTTGCCGATGAGCTGGAAGCCTGGATCGACGAAACCGGCCTGGACGGTTTCAACCTGGCGCGCACGGTCACCCCGGAAAGCTATGTCGACTTCATCGACCTGGTCATACCCGAGCTGCAACGCCGTGGCTCGTACAAAACCGCCTACGAAGACGGCAGCCTGCGGGAAAAACTCTTTGGCGGCAGCGCCCGACTGCCTGACCAGCACACCGGGGCCAGCTACCGCACCCCGTCTGAATCAACCGTCCAACCGATTGGAGCGCTACAGCATGCTTAAGACCGTTCTGGCCCGCCCTGTTGCGGCCATCGCCCTGACCCTTGGCCTGTTTGGTGCGGCACAGGCAAACGACGCCCCGCTGAAAGTCGGCACCACTGCGGCCTTCGCCCCGCCGTTGGAGGCCGCCGTCAGCGAAGCCAGGAAACAGGGGCTCAAGGTGGAACTGATCGAGTTCAGCGACTGGATCGCACCGAATGTCAGCCTCGCCAACGGTGACATCGACGTGAACTATTACCAACATGTCCCGTTCCTGGAAAACGCCAAGCACGCGGCGGGTTTCGACCTGGTGCCGTATGCACCCGGGATCATCAACAACGTGGGGCTGTACTCGAAGCGCTACAAAAGCCTCGACGAACTGCCTGAAGGCGCCAGCGTCGCGATTGCCAACGACCCGATCAACAGCGGACGCGGCCTGCAGTTGCTGGCCAAGGCAGGCTTGATCACCCTCAAGCCAGGTGTCGGCTACAAGGCGACTGAAGATGACATTGTCGCCAACCCGAAGAAGCTGAAGATTCTTCAGGTCGAAGCGGTGCAACTGGTACGGGCTTACGATGATGCCGACCTGGTGCAGGGTTATCCGCACTACATTCGCCTGGCAAACACCTTCGATGCCAACTCCGCGTTGCTGTTCGACGGCCTGGATCACAAGGAATACGTGATTCAATTCGTGATCAAACCACAGAGCAAAGATGACCCGCGCCTGGCCAGGTTCATTGATATCTACCAGCACTCGCCGGTCGTTCATAGCGCATTGGACAAGGCCTACGGCAAGCTCTATCAGCCTGGCTGGGAGCGTTGAGATGAGTGCCGCCAACGCCCGCCTGGCGCTGGACGCGCAACCGTTCGCGCCACCTCAAAACGCTCAGCAAAGGGCCCTGCACCCGGAGCTGAGCACAGCCCATATCCGTTTCATAGGCCTGAACAAGACCTACCCGGGGCAAGCTGCCCCGGCGCTGTCGAGCATCGACCTGAACATCCAGCGTGGCGAGATCTTCGGCATCATCGGCCGCAGCGGCGCGGGCAAGTCGTCGCTGATCCGCACCATCAATCGCCTGGAACAACCGAGCAGCGGGCGGGTACTGATCGACCAGGTCGACATCGGTGAGTTCGACGAAGACCGTCTGGTGAACCTGCGTCGTCGCATCGGCATGATCTTCCAGCACTTCAACCTGATGTCGGCCAAAACCGTCTGGCAGAATGTCGAGCTGCCGCTGAAGGTAGCCGGTGTGCCAAAGGAGCAACGCCAGCGCAAGGTCGCTGCGTTGCTGGAGCTGGTCGGTTTGCAGGAAAAACACCATGTCTATCCGGCACAGTTGTCCGGTGGGCAAAAGCAGCGCGTCGGCATTGCCCGGGCGCTGGTCCATGACCCCGAAATCCTGCTCTGCGACGAAGCAACCTCGGCACTGGACCCGGAGACCACCGAGTCGATCCTAGGCCTGCTGCGCGATATCAACCAGCGCCTGGGCCTGACCATCGTGCTAATTACCCATGAGATGGCCGTGATCCGCGAGATCTGCCACCGCGTGGTGGTGCTGGAAAAGGGCCATGTCGTCGAGCAGGGCGCGGTTTGGCAAGTGTTTGGCGAGCCACAGCACGACGTCAGCAAGACCTTGCTGGCGCCACTGCAACCGGCCCTCCCCGAACACCTGCAAGCGCGCCTCCAGGCACAAGCGCCCGGCCCTGAGGCGGCGCTGGTACTGCGCTTGCGGGTCAGTGGCCGGGACAAGCATGCACCGCAGTTGTCGACACTGTTCAGTACGCTAGGTGGCCGGGTCAGCCTCTTGCAGGGTGGCATTGAGTCAATTCAGGGAAGGCCCCTGGGCCAGTTGGTGATTTCGGTGGAGCAATCACCGCATAGCCACGACAACGTGATCGAACGCGCCCAAGGCTGGGCAGCACAGGTGGAGGTACTCGGATATGTGGTTTGATCGTCTGCTACAGGGTGTACTCGATACCTTGCTGATGGTGGGCGTGTCTTCGCTGATCGCCCTGCTTGCCGGCATCCCGTTGGCGGTGATTCTGGTCACCAGCGGCAAGGGTGGGATCTTCGAGGCACCGACCGTCAACCGGGTGCTCGGCGCCTTCGTCAACCTGTTCCGCTCGATACCGTTTCTGATTCTGATGGTGGCGTTGATCCCCTTCACCCGCCTGATCGTCGGCACCACCTACGGCGTCTGGGCGGCAGTGGTACCGCTGACCATTGCCGCAACCCCCTTCTTCGCACGGATCGCCGAGGTGAGCCTGCGCGAGGTCGATCATGGTTTGATCGAGGCGGCGCAGGCGATGGGTTGCCGACGCTGGCACATTGTCTGGCATGTACTGTTGCCTGAAGCCCTGCCAGGCATCGTCGGCGGTTTTACCATCACCCTGGTCACCATGATCAACTCCTCGGCGATGGCCGGGGCCATCGGCGCGGGCGGCCTTGGCGACATCGCCTACCGTTACGGCTACCAGCGTTTCGACAGCCAGATCATGCTGACCGTCATCGTCATGCTGGTGGTGCTGGTGGCACTGATCCAGTTGGGCGGCGACCGCCTGGCCAAGGGCCTGAACAAACGCTAACCCCCTGTGGGAGCGGGCTTCGGTTCCTTGATCTTGAACCAGGCCACATAAAGCGCCGGCAGAAACAGCAACGTCAGCAAGGTTGCGATGATGATCCCGCCGATCATCGCGTAGGCCATCGGCCCCCAGAACACTTCTCGCGCAATCGGGATCATGCCCAGACTCGCCGCGGCGGCCGTCAGCAGGATCGGCCGACGTCGGTGATCGGTCGCCTGCATGACGGCCTCCCACGGGCCATAGCCCTGGGCTTCATACTCATCAATCTGCGTCACCAAAATCACCGAGTTACGGATGATGATACCGATCAACGCCAAGATCCCCAGGATCGCCACGAAGCCCATCGGCGTACCGGTCGGCACCAACGCCAGTACCACGCCAATCAACCCCAACGGTGCGACGCTGACGACCAGGAACAGCTTCTGCACGCTGTGCAGCTGGATCATCAGAAAGGTCGCCATCAGGAACAGCATCAGTGGCACAACCTTGGCAATTGGCGCCTGGGCCTTGGCGCTGGACTCCACCGTACCGCCGGTGGCCACCTGGTAGCCGGCTGGCAACTTGCTGGCGAATTCATCGATCTGCGGTTTGAGCTGCCTGACCAGATCCGTGGGCTGAATCTCACTGCTGACCGCTGCCTTAACGGTAATGGTCGGTTTGCGGTCGCGACGCCAGACCAGTGGCTGCTCCAACTCATAGCGCACAGTCGCGAACGCCAGCAATGGGATCGAAGTGCCATTGGGCCTTTGGATTTGCAGGTTCTGCAGGGTCTGTGGCGAGGCGCGCTCATTGTCATCGGCACGGGAGATCACGTCGATCAGGTAGATGTTGTCACGCACCTGTGTCACCGCCGCACCGCTGACAATACCGTTCATGATGTTGGCCACATCTTCGGAAGACAGCCCCAACTGCCGGGCCTTGTCCTGAGCAATGTCGATACGCATGACCTTGCCCGGTTCGTTCCAGTCGTAAATGATCTCGCCGATGTTCGGGTTGTTATCCAGCAAGGTCGCCAGCCCGATGGCATGCCGCCGCACCTGATCGGTGTCCGAACCACTGACCCGGTACTGGATCGGCCAGCCCACGGGCGGCCCCATTTCCAATGACTGGGTATAGGTATTGATACCGACAAAGTCGGTTTTCAGCCGCTCCCGCAAGCGGGCCATCAACGCTCCGCGCTCCTCGAAGCCCTTGCTGACGATGACAAATTGGGCAAAGTAGGGGTTGACCAGTTGTTGGTCCAGCGGCAAGTAGAAACGGATCGCGCCCTGGCCAATGTAACTGCTCCAACGAACGATATCCGGATCGCCCTTGAGCGTTGCTTCAAAGCGGTCAACCGCCTTTCGGGTTTCTTCGATCGAGGCGTTCTGCGGCAGGTTGAAGTCGATAAGAAACTCCGGGCGGTCCGAGGCCGGAAAGAACTGGTTCTGCACGAACCGCATAGCGAACAACGACAGCGCAAACAGCAGCACCGTGGCAATGATCGTTAGCCAATGATGACGCATGCACCAGAGCAAACCGTTCTGGAACGCCTTGTCAAAGCGCCCTGCTTTCTTGTCGTGGGCCTTCACCTTGGCATTGAGGATATGCACGCCCAGCACCGGGGCAAACAGCACGGCAACCACCCAAGACACCAGCAGGGATATGGCAATGACTGCAAACAACGTGTAGGTGTACTCGCCCGCCGAGCTGGCGTTAAGACCAATGGGCACGAAACCGGCGACGGTCACCAGCGTGCCGGTCAACATCGGGAACGCTGTCGAGGTATAGGCAAAGGTTGCCGCATGGTCAGCCCGTCAGCAGTAAAGGCGTAGATGGAGCCATACACGTCGCCAAACTCGTCGTTGAAACCCGGTCCCTGAACCCCCTTGGGAAAATCAGCCTTGATGTCCTGGATCTTCTTGCGAACCTGGTACCAGATTTCCGGAATGTCCTTGGCGTTGGTGGTTTCAAGCAGGTTGACGTATACCGTCGACTCACCCGGGCGGGTGTAACTTTTCACATAATCGAGAGAGTCCAGTTCTTCGAGCTTCTTTTCGATCCGGTCGGTAATCTGATTGAGGGTCTCATCCTGGGTCGCACCCGGCCAACTGGTCTGGATGACCATGGTCTTGATGGTAAAGGAAGGGTCTTCTTCCCGACCCAGGTTCAGGTAGGAGAACACGCCCATCAACAGGGATACGAACATCAGGTACCAGACGAACGACTGGTGTTTGAGCGCCCATTCGGACAGGTTGAAGCTCCTTTTCATGGGCCCACCTCATCAAGTTTGACCTTTTGCCCCGGCTTCAGGCTGTGTACCCCGGCACTGACCACTCGCTCTCCAACCTCCACCCCCGAGGCCAACGCGACCCGCTCTTCGTTACGTTCAAGTACCTTGACCTCACGGGGCGAGACGGTCTGCTGCTGCTCGTCGACCACCCATACCCGGCTCTGGCCGTCCGCCTCTTGCACAGCGCTGACGGGTAGTTCCACACGTGGCGCCACGGCCGAACTCAGGGAGACACTGATTGCCGTCCCCAGGCGGAAGCCGATCGGCGACTCGGCCAGAGTCAAACGGGCACGACGGGTACGGGTCGCCGCATCGGCCTGCGGCTCAAGCTCACGCAGCGAGGCGGATGTATTAGTGCTGGGGTCAAGCTGCGCCTCAACATAAAAACGCAAGCCCTTGGGCAACTGCTCCGCCAGTGTTGTCGGCAGGTCGATAACCGCCTCCTTGACTTCAGGACGGGCCAACGTGACCACGGGTTGGCCGGCGGTAACGGTCTGTCCGGCTTCGGCTTGCCAAGCCGTCACAACGCCCCCATGGTCGGTGTGCAGCTCGGTGTAGCCGAGCTGGTCACGCGCCTCCCTGAACGCCGCACTGGCTTGGTCCAGGGCAGCCTTGGTGGTCTTCAGGTTGGTCTGGGCAATATCCAATTGGGCCTGCGCGCCAGCCCCCCGCTCGTATAACTGCTGCTGGCGTCGAGCATTGGCCTGGGCGTTGATCAATTGGGCCTGGATTTTGGCGAGGTCACCCTCGGCGACGCGCAGCTGGTTACGCTGATCGGTCGGGTCAAGCGTGGCCAGCAAGGCATCCTTGGCCACCTCGGTGCCAACATCCACATGACGCTGGGCGATTCGCCCACCCACCCGAAAACCCAGGTTGGTTTCATAGCGTGCCTGGATGCTCCCGGCATAACGCCCCAATTGTTGAGCGTCCTGTGTCGTGACCCGCAACGTCAGTACCGGGCGTACGGGTTCCTCGCTGTGTTCCTCGGTGCAGGCAACCAAGCACAGGCAGGAGCTGAGAAGGATCGCAACAGATTTCATGGCGTCACCCCTTCAGCACTGGCCGGAGCCACCTCAACCACTGCACCTGGGTGCAAGGTCTGGCCACCGGCCACGACCACCGTCTCACCGCCCTTCAACCCCTCCGAGATCACCACCTTGCCGGTCAGGTAGCGGCTAACCGTCACCAACTGCAGGTTGACCTTGCCGTCCTTGTCGACCACCCAGACAGCAGGATCATGCAGCGCCTTGGTCAAGGCCGCCCAAGGCAGCTCGACACTTGTTTTACCCGCAGCATTCACGCTGGCACTGACGACGGAGCCCAGCTCCATGCCCTTGGGAGTCGAGTCCAGCCCGACTTTTACCTGCACAGTACCGCTCTGCGCCGAGACGGTCGGGTTCACTTCACGCACCCGCCCCGAGGCCTGCACTTGCGGGTTATCGACCATACGAACAGTCACGCGCCGGTCATTACGTGGGTCAACCGACAGCGACTCATACACGTTGAACACCGCATCGCGCGGGCCATCGACAGCCAGGCTGAAAATGGGCATTGTCGCTTGAACCACCTGCCCGACTTCGGCCTGACGCGCGGTGATGATGCCTGCAGCATCGGCTACAAGGGCGGCATAACTCAACTGCTCACGGGCATTGGCCAATTGCGCCTCGGCAGCCTTCAGCGCGCTACGGCTACTGAGCAGGGCGGCTTCGGCGGTGTCGTATTCGCTCTGGCTGGTGTAGCCCTTGGGCAGCAACTTTTGCTGCCGGGCAAACGCCGTGCTGGCCTGGGTGACACGTGCCTGCTCGGCAAACACTTGTGCAGCGGCTGAATCGACGTCGGTCTGCAGGTCCTTGGGGTCAAGCCTTGCCAGCACCTGCTTGGCCGTCACCCGGTCGCCAACATCGACACTGCGGGAAATGATCTTGCCGCCCACCCGGAACGACAACTCAGTCTGCACGCGTGCCTGGATATCGCCTGTCAGCGTCGCTGCGGCAGCGTAATCATTGGTCTCGGCAACCTGAACCACAACACGCGGGCGTTGCGACTCGATGGTTGTTTTCTCGCCACAGGCCCCTAGTAGCAACGTGAGCCCCAGGCAGACAATCAGGTTTGGACGCGACACCGGCATGCGAGCTCCTTGCGATACCCAGTCGAAGAGAGGATGCGAGTGTTAGCGTAGATCAGGGTTACGAGCGCCGCTTGCGAAGCCAGCGAAGGAATGCAGGAATCGACACTACATTGCGTAGGTCAAAAAGAAATGTTGATTCAGATCAGAGAGACAGAAAAGGCCGCCCGGGTGAGGGGCGACCTTTTCGGCGATACCACCATTGCGTAAGCGCATACGCCAGCTGACGTATGCGCTTGCTTGCACTTACACCGAAACGGCAGCAGGTGCCGGCGCGCGACGCACGTCGGGTTGCTTCCACGAGTCGGCTGCACTTTCCTCGATGGCTTGCTGGATAGCCCGACGGCGGCGCTCTTCAGCCCGACGGCTGAAGTACCAGACCAGGAAGGTCACCAACGACACCGACAGCAGAATCAAGCTGGCCACCGCGTTGATTTCCGGCTTCACGCCCAGACGCACAGCCGAGAAAACTTCCATCGGCAGGGTGGTAGAGCCAGGGCCGGAGACGAAGCTGGCCAATACCAGGTCGTCCAGCGACAGGGCAAAGGACATCATGCCGCCCGCAGCCAGCGAAGGCGCGATCATCGGGATGGTGATCAGGAAGAACACCTTCCATGGCCGCGCACCCAGGTCCATTGCAGCCTCTTCGATGGACAGGTCCAGCTCGCGCAGGCGTGCCGACACCACCACCGCTACATAGGCAGAGCAAAAGGTGGTGTGCGCAATCCAGATGGTGAGGATGCCACGTTCCTGCGGCCAGCCGATCATCTGTGCCATTGCCACGAACAGCAGCAGCAACGACAGACCGGTAATCACCTCAGGCATGACCAACGGCGCAGTGACCAGGCCACCAAACAGGGTACGGCCCTTGAAGCGGGTTACCCGGGTCAGCACGAAGGCCGCCAGGGTACCGAGGACAACGGCGGCAATCGCGGTGTAGCAGGCGATTTCCAGCGAGCGCGCCACCGAGCCCATCAACTGGCTGTTGTCGAGCAGGCCAACGTACCACTTCACCGACCAGCCGCCCCAGACCGTCACCAGCTTGGAGGCGTTGAACGAGTAGATCACCAGGATCAGCATCGGCAGGTAGATGAACAGCAAGCCCACTACCAGCATCAGCTTGGAGAAACTGAAACGCTTCATGCCCGACCCTCCATCTCTTTGGCCTGACTACGGTTGAAGAGCAGGATCGGTACGATCAGGATCGCCAGCATCACTACCGCCAGTGCCGAAGCCACTGGCCAGTCACGGTTGTTGAAGAACTCTTGCCACAGCACTTTACCGATCATCAGGGTTTCCGGGCCGCCGAGCAGCTCTGGGATAACGAACTCACCTACAACCGGAATGAACACCAGCATGCAACCGGCGATGATCCCGTTCTTGGAGAGCGGCACGGTGATTTTCCAGAAGCTGTTGAAGGTGCTGGAACCCAGGTCGGAAGCGGCTTCAAGCAAGCTTGGGTCGTGCTTCACCAGGTTGGCATACAGCGGCAGGATCATGAACGGCAGGTACGAGTACACCACACCGATGTAAACCGCCAGGTTGGTATTGAGGATCTGCAACGGCTGGTCGATAAAGCCCATGGTCATCAAGAAGCCATTAAGCAGGCCGTTGTTGCTGAGGATGCCCATCCAGGCATAGACCCGAATCAGGATCGCGGTCCAGGTCGGCATCATGATCAACAGCAGCAGGACCGTCTGGGTTTCCTTGCGCGCATTGGCGATGGCGTAAGCCATCGGAAAGCCAATCAACAAGCACAGCAGCGTGCTGATGAAGGCCATCTTCAACGAGCCCAGGTACGCCGACAGGTACAGCTCGTCGTCGGTCAACATGGCGTAGTTGCCGAGGTTCAGCACCAGTTCGAGTTTCTGCTCGACGAAGGTATAGATCTCGGTGTACGGCGGAATAGCGACGTCCGCTTCGGCAAAGCTGATCTTCAGAACGATGAAGAACGGCAGCATGAAGAACAGGAACAGCCACAGGAATGGCGCACCAATGACCAGGTGACGCCCCTCGGGAACCAGGCGCTGGAAAGCGCGCTTCAGTTTTCGAATTTTCATGAGCGCAGTACCACACCGGAGTCATCTTCCCAGCACACATAGACCTGGTCACCCCAGGTTGGCCGGGTTCCCTGGCGTTCGGCGTTGGCAACGAACGACTGCACCACCTTGCCGCTCGGCAACTCGACGTAGAACACCGAATGGCCACCCAGGTAGGCAATATCGTGAACCTTGCCGCGCGACCAGTTGTGCTCGCATGACGGTTGCTCGGTGGTTACCAGCAGCTTCTCTGGGCGCAGCGCATAGGTGATGTGCTTGTCTTCCACCGAGGTAGTGACGCCGTGGCCAACATAGATGCCGCGCTCAAGCTCGGGGCTGGAGATCAGCGCATAGCTTTCGGCGTCGTCCACCACTTCGCCTTCGAACAGGTTGACGTTGCCGATGAACTCACAGACCAGGCGGCTGGTCGGGGTCTCGTAGACGTCGATCGGGCTACCGATCTGGGCGATCCAGCCCAGGTGCATGATCGCAATGCGCTCGGCCATGGTCATGGCCTCTTCCTGGTCGTGGGTCACCATCACGCAGGTCACCCCCACGCGCTCGATGATCTGCACCAGTTCCAGTTGCATCTGCGAACGCAACTTCTTGTCCAGTGCGCCCATTGGCTCGTCGAGCAACAGCAGTTTTGGCCGTTTGGCCAAGGAGCGGGCCAGGGCCACACGCTGACGCTGACCGCCGGAAAGCTGGTGCGGCTTGCGCTTGGCATACTGGGTCATGTGCACCAGCTTGAGCATCTCGGCCACACGGGCGTCGATCTCGGCAGCCGGCATGCGGTCCTGCTTCAGGCCGAACGCGATGTTCTGCGCAACGGTCATGTGCGGGAACAACGCATAGGACTGGAACATCATGTTGATCGGCCGTTCATAAGGCGGCATATCGGTGATGTCGACACCATCAAGGAAGATGCGGCCTTCGGTCGGACGCTCGAAACCGGCCAACATCCGCAGCAATGTGGATTTACCCGAGCCGGAGCCACCCAGCAGAGCGAAGATCTCGCCCTTGCGGATTTCCAGGGACACATCGTCCACGGCGACCGTTTCGTCGAACTTTTTTGTAACCCGATCGATCTTCACCAGCACCTGTTTAGGTTGCTGGCCGCCATCGAGGGCTTTTTTATAGGCACCGGAGGCAACAGCCATGTGTGAAACTCCCAACAAGAATTTTTGCAGCCCGCCCCTGCCGTGACGGGCCCTGGATACTCATTTGCCCGACTTGACCTTGGTCCAGCTACGGGTCATCAAACGTTGCACCTTGGGTGGCAACTCAGCATTGACGTACAACTTGTCCAGCACCTCTTGCGGTGGATAAACCGCTGCGTCGGTTCTAACGCTCTGGTCCATCAGATCGCCAGCCTTTGGATTCGGGTTGGCATAACCGACGTAATCGCTGACCTGGGCAATAACCTCAGGCTTGAGCAAATAGTTGATGAAAGCGTGCGCCTCTTTGAGATTGCCGGCGTCCTTGGGAATCGCCAGCATGTCGAACCAGAGGTTGCCGCCCTCCTTGGGAATTGCATACGCCACCTGCACGCCCTTGCCCGCCTCTTCAGCGCGGGACTTGGCCTGGAATACATCGCCGGAGAAGCCAGCGGCCACACAAATGTCGCCGTTGGCCAGGTCCGAGATGTACTTGGACGAGTGGAAATAGGTCACGTAAGGGCGTACCGCCATCAGCTTGGCCTCGGCCTTTTTATAGTCGGCCGGGTTGGTACTGTTGGGGTCCAGGCCCATGTAATTGAGCACTGCCGGGAGCATCTCGTCCGGGGAGTCGAGGAACGCGACACCGCACGCGGACAGCTTCTTGATGTTTTCCGGCTCGAACAGCATGGCCCACGAGTCGATCTTGTCGGTACCCAGCACGGCCTTGACCTTGTCGACGTTGTAACCAATGCCGTTGGTGCCCCACAGGTAAGGCACCGCGTACTGGTTGCCCGGGTCGTTCTTGTTCAGGCGCTTGAGCAGAGCAGGATCGAGGTTCTGCCAGTTCGGCAGCAGCGATTTGTCGAGTTTCTGGAACGCACCCGCCTTGATCTGCTTGCCGAGGAAATGGTTGGACGGCACGACCACGTCATAGCCGGAACGACCGGCCAGTAGTTTGCCTTCCAGGGTTTCATTGGAATCAAACACGTCATACAACGGCTTGATGCCGGTTTCTTTCTCAAAATCTGCCAGTGTGGTCTGACCGATATAGTCCGACCAGTTGTAAATGTGCACCGTGGGCGCCGCTTGGACGCTGATCGCCAGCGTCAGACCCGCTCCAGCCATCAAGGCCTTGCGAAATACAGAAATAGACAAGTGGAAGGTCCTCTCAATAGTGCCCGAGCTAAACGACAGAATGCTCTGCCGGATAACCAAACCGGCGCGCAACTTACCTTCGATACACCCAACCGGCAAAAAATATTTGCCCTCACCTCCCGCAAAAGCGCTGCCCTAGAGCTTCCGGGCAGCGCTCAGCGGGTCAACCCAGGCTTATTTGCCCGACTTGATCTTGGTCCAGCTGCGCGTCAGGATCCGCTGGGTAGCCGGCGGCAAGTCGCTGATTGCATACAGCTTGGCCTTCACTTCATCCGACGGGTAAATGCTCGGATCGCCAGAGATGTCCTTGTCCACCAGCGGCGTTGCCGCTTTGTTGCCGTTCGGGAAGCGGACGGCGTTGGTGATCTCGGCCATGATTTCCGGCTGCATCAGGAAGTTCATGAACTGATAGGCTGCGTCGAGGTTCTCGGCATCCTTTGGAATCGCGACCATGTCATAGAAGCTGCCCGCGCCTTCTTTCGGAATGGCGTAGCTGAGCTTGACCTTGTCGCCAGCCTCATGAGCACGCGCCTTGGACTGCTCCAGGTCGCCCGAGTAACCCACGGCGACGCAGATGTTGCCGTTGGCCAGGTCCGAGATGTACTTGGAGGAGTGGAAGTAAGCGATCGAAGGACGGATTTTCAGGAACAGCGCTTCGGCCTCAGCCAACTGCTTCTTGTCCTGGGAATCGGTCGGGTAGCCGAGGTAGTGCAGCGCCACCGGAATCATCTCGGTCGGCGAATCGAGGAAGCTCACGCCGCAGCTCTTGAGCTTGGCGATGTTCTCCGGCTTGAGCACCACGTCCCAGGAATCGATCTTGTCGACGCCCAGCGCAGCCTTGACCTTCTCCGGGTTGTAGCCGATGCCGATCGTGCCCCACATGTAAGGGAAGGCGTGCACGTTGCCCTTGTCGCTGGCATTGCCAACGGCGTTGAGCAGGTCGGTATCGAGGTTTTTCCAGTTCGGCAGCTTGGACTTGTCCAGCTCCTGGTAAACCCCGGCCTTGATCTGCTTGGCCAGGAAGTTGTTCGAAGGTACGACCACGTCGTAACCGGATTTACCGGCCAGCAACTTGGCTTCCAGCGTTTCGTTACTGTCGAAAACGTCGTAGACCACCTTGATGCCCGACTGCTTTTCGAACTTGGCGATGGTGTCTGCTGCAATGTAGTCAGACCAGTTGTACACGTGCAGCGTCTTGTCTTCTGCCTGAACAGCACTGGCCATTGCCCCCATCAGGGACATTGCCAACAGCGTCTTGCCCAATTTCTTCATGCGTAATGCTCCAGAATTTTTATTGACCATCTGTTCAGCAACCGGGACCTTCGGCGCAGGCACTAGGCGACTGAAACAGCCGCTAGTCTGGCAAGGTACAAGGCGCTCTTTCAAGGAAAGAGCAACCCTGAGCCCCCTTAATGTCACAACGCTAGCCTAGCAGCAGGCTTACTGGATCGCCTCATAGGTCAGGTCCAGACATTTACGTGCCTTTTCCACCAGCTCATCGATCTCTTCACGCGTGATCACCAACGGCGGCGCAATGATCATGGTGTCGCCTACAGCGCGCATGATCAGCCCGTTGTCGAAGCAGAACTGCCGGCAGATCATGCCCACGCCTTTGCCTTCATAGCGCGCACGGGTCGTTTTGTCCTTGACCAGTTCGATCGCACCCAGCATCCCCAAGCCACGAACTTCGCCCACCAGCGGGTGATCGTTTAGCTCGCGTAGACGCTTCTGCAAATACGGTGCCGTTTCCTCATGAACATGCGTGATGACCTTCTCGTCACGCAGGATGCGCAGGTTTTCCAGGCCTACTGCAGCCGCCACCGGGTGGCCTGAGTAGGTGAAGCCGTGGTTGAAGTCACCGCCTTCAGTGACCACGCGGGCAACTTCGTCACGCACGATAACGCCGCCCATGGGGATGTAACCGGAGGTCAGGCCCTTGGCGATGGTCATCAGATCGGGTTTGAGGTCGTAATAATCGGAACCGAACCACTCACCGGTGCGACCAAAGCCACAGATCACTTCGTCGGCAACGAAAAGAATCTCGTACTTGGCGAGGATTTCCTTGACCTTGGGCCAGTAGGTTTCTGGCGGAATGATCACACCACCGGCCCCTTGAATCGGCTCGGCAATGAAGGCCGCAACGTTGTCCTCACCCACTTCGAGAATCTTTTTCTCCAACTGCTCGGCCGCCCAGACGCCAAACTCATCCGGGGTCATGTCGCCGCCCTCACCGAACCAGTAAGGTTGCGGAATGTGCACGATGCCCGGAATCGGCAGGTCGCCCTGTTCGTGCATGAAGGCCATGCCACCCAGGCTGGCGCCCGCGACAGTCGAACCGTGGTAGCCGTTAACGCGACCGATGATCACCTTCTTCTGCGGCTTGCCTTTGAGCGCCCAGTAATGGCGCACCATACGCAGTACGGTGTCGTTACCTTCGGAGCCGGAACCGGTGAAGAACACATGGCTCATACCCTTCGGAGCAACCGCGGAAATGGCTTTGGCCAACTCCAGTGCCGGTGGGTGAGCAGTCTGGAAGAACAGGTTGTAGTAAGGCAGCTCACGCATCTGGTCGCTGGCCGCTTTCACCAGTTCTTCACGACCGTAGCCAACCGCCACACACCAAAGCCCGGCCATGCCATCGAGGATCTTGTTGCCCTCGCTGTCCCACAAGTACACACCCTTGGCCTTGGTAATAATGCGCGGGCCCTTCTCCTTCAACTGTTTATAGTCGCTGAAAGGGGCCAAGTGGTGCTCGCCGCTCAAGGCTTGCCATTCACGGGTTTGCGGGTTGTTGACGCTCATGTGCTTCTCCAATTGCTGGCGGCCGCGCTCCTGCGGCCCCGGGTTGATCAGACCGCGAACAGCAGGAACTCTCGTTCCCAAGAGCTGATTACGCGTTTGAAGTTTTCATGCTCGGCGCGCTTGGTCGCCACGTAGCCTGTGATGAATTTCTTGCCCAGGTACTTCTCCAGGGCCTTACAGTTTTCCATCCGCTCCAACGCATCCTCGATGGTCAAAGGCAGGCGCAGGTTGCGTCGCTCATAGCCGCGCCCCTGCACCGGCGCACTGGCGTTGATGCGCTCCACCATGCCGATGTAGCCACACAGCAGGCTGGCAGCGATTGCCAGGTACGGGTTGGCGTCGGCGCCCGGCAGACGGTTCTCGACGCGGCGATGCTGCGGGCTGGCATCTGGAACCCGCAAACCGACAGTACGGTTTTCCTCGCCCCATTCGACGTTCACCGGTGCCGAGGTATCAGGCAGGAAACGCCGGAACGAGTTGACGTTGGGCGCGAACAGCGGCAACAGCTCGGGAATGAACTTCTGCAGACCGCCGATGTGGTAGAGGAACAGGTCGCTCATGCTGCCGTCGTCATTGGAGAAGATGTTCTTCCCGGTCTGCACGTCCACCACACTCTGGTGCAGGTGCATCGCGCTGCCTGGCTCGCCCGTCATCGGCTTGGCCATGAACGTGGCGGCGACGTTATGCTTGAGCGCAGCTTCACGCATGGTGCGTTTGAACACCAGGATCTGGTCGGCCAGGGACAGCGCGTCACCATGACGGAAGTTGATCTCCATCTGTGCCGTGCCGTCCTCGTGGATCAGCGTATCGAGGTCCAGGTTCTGCAGTTCGCACCAGTCGTAGACATCCTCGAACAGCGGGTCGAATTCGTTGGCTGCTTCGATGGAAAACGACTGGCGACCGGTTTCCGGGCGACCGGAGCGACCGACCGGTGGCTGCAACGGGAAGTCCGGGTCTTCGCAACGCTTGGTCAGGTAGAACTCCATCTCTGGCGCGACGATCGGCTGCCAACCTTTGTCGGCATACAGCTTGAGCACCTTCTTCAGGACGTTACGCGGTGACAGTTCGACCGGGCTGCCAAACTTGTCATAGGTGTCGTGAATCACCTGTGCAGTAGGCTCGATGGCCCACGGGACAAGAAACACTGCGTTCTCGTCGGGGCGGCAGATCATGTCGATGTCGGCAGGGTCGAGCAGTTCGTAATAAATGTCGTCATCGACGTAATCGCCAGTGACCGTCTGCAGCAGGACACTCTCGGGCAAGCGCATGCCTTTCTCGGCAATGAACTTGTTGGTAGGCGATATCTTGCCGCGGGTAATCCCGGTGAGATCGCTGATCAAACACTCGACTTCAGTGATCTTGTGCTCTTTCAACCAATCGGTGAGCTGATCGAGATTGGTACTCATAAACACCTCTGAAGGTAACCTGCTTCTATTAAGGTGGCGTCAGGCGCGGTGCGATGAATTGGCATCACGCTGACTGGCCCGCTTTCGGCAGGCATCGCCAAACGCCTTGAAAATGGCCAGATAGTCCGGATTGGACATCACGTGCCATTCGGGGTGCCATTGCACCCCCAAAGCAAAAGCCGTGCTACCTTCAATTGATATCGCTTCAATCAAACCGTCTGGGGCCACAGCCTCGATACGCAGGCCCGGTGCCAAACGTGCGATGCCCTGACCATGGATAGAGTTGACCTGAATCTCGGATGCCAGGCCCAAACCGGCCAGTACACCGCCAGGTTGAACCCACAGGGTATGGCTTGGGGCATACTGGACTTCGACCGGTTCGTTTGAAGGTTCACGGTGATCCATGAAGGTTCCGGTTTCATGAACCTTCTGGTGCAGGCTGCCACCGAACGCCACATTCAGTTCCTGGAAGCCACGGCAGATGCCCAGTACGGGTACGCCAGCAGCAACCGCAGCACGCAACAACGGCAGCGTGGTGTGATCACGCTGAGGATCGTGAGGGGTGCCCGGGCCATCGGCCGGCCCTTGGTAGTGATGAGGTTCTATATTTGAGGGGGAGCCGGTAAAAAGCAGCCCGTCCAGGCCGTCAATTATTTCAGCCGGGTCGAGCAGTTCCGCCAGCGACGGCAGAATCAATGGCAAGCCTTTGGCTGCCAGCGCAACTGCGCGCACGTACTTGTCGCCACTGATGTGGAAAGCATGCAGACCGATCTGCTTGGTGCAGGCGGTCACGCCGATTATCGGCATGCGAGACATGTAACCCCCGGTATTATTGCTGTTATGGGTTACGTTCGAGCTTAGCCTTGTTCATTTTTTTACACAACACCCCCGTAAAAAATAGAACACGGCCTGCTCAGCATCACCCATGTTTACCCGATGGACGGGCTATCGGCGCCCTCAATTGCAGCAAAAGTGCCGCTGAGGCGCCGTTTTAGGGCATCATTGGGTCAGCTTGACTTAAGGGTGGCTTTCGGATTGACTGGAGCTGCAAGCCCCCATTGATTGATATATTTAACAACAAAGGTGTTGCATCATGTCGGTACCCCCGCGTGCCGTTCAGCTTATCCTGAGGTTCTCTACGTTGACCTTCTGATTGCAGATATGAATGGTGTGGTGCGTGGCAAACGCATCGAACGCACCAGCCTCCACAAGGTTTACGAGAAAGGCATCAACCTGCCGGCCTCACTCTTTGCCCTGGACATCAACGGCTCGACGGTGGAAAGCACCGGCCTGGGCCTGGATATCGGCGACGCCGACCGGATTTGCTATCCGATCCCGGGCTCTCTCTCCAACGAACCCTGGCAAAAGCGCCCTACCGCGCAGCTGCTGATGACCATGCACGAGCTGGAAGGTGAGCCGTTCTTCGCCGACCCTCGGGAAGTCCTGCGTCAGGTCGTGACCAAATTCGATGAACTGGGCCTGACCATCTGCGCCGCCTTCGAGCTTGAGTTCTACCTGATCGACCAGGAGAACGTGAACGGCCGTCCACAACCGCCGCGCTCGCCAATCTCCGGCAAGCGTCCAATTTCGACTCAGGTTTACCTGATCGACGACCTCGACGAGTATGTCGACTGCCTTCAGGACATCCTCGAAGGGGCCAAGGAACAGGGCATCCCTGCCGACGCCATCGTCAAGGAAAGCGCCCCGGCACAGTTCGAAGTGAACCTGCACCACGTCCCAGACCCGCTCAAGGCCTGTGACTATGCGGTACTGCTCAAGCGACTGATCAAGAACATCGCCTACGACCATGAGATGGACACCACCTTCATGGCCAAGCCTTACCCAGGCCAGGCGGGTAACGGTCTGCACGTCCATATTTCCGTACTGGATAAAGATGGTAAAAACATCTTCGCCAGTGAGGATCCCGAGCAGAACGCCGCACTGCGTCACGCGATCGGCGGTGTGCTCGAGACCCTACCCGCGTCGATGGCGTTCCTCTGCCCGAACGTCAACTCGTACCGCCGTTTCGGTGCACAGTTCTACGTACCGAACTCGCCGAGCTGGGGCCTGGACAACCGTACCGTGGCGCTGCGCGTACCAACCGGCAGCTCCGACGCGGTGCGCCTCGAACACCGCGTTGCCGGTGCCGATGCCAACCCGTACCTGCTGATGGCGGCCGTCCTGGCGGGCGTACACCATGGCCTGACCAACAAGGTCGAGCCCGGTGCGCCGGTGGAAGGCAACTCCTACGAGCAGAACGAGCAGAGCCTGCCGAACAACCTGCGCGATGCCCTGCGCGAGCTGGACGACAGCGAGATCATGGCCAAGTACATCGATCCGAAGTACATCGACATCTTTGTCGCGTGCAAGGAAAGTGAGCTGGAAGAGTTCGAGCACTCGATCTCCGACCTCGAGTACAACTGGTACCTGCACACTGTGTAAACGGTGTGCGCTGCACTGAAAAACGCCGTCGGCCCGCTGGGTCGACGGCGTTTTTTTATGCGCCTGCTGTCTCGTTATCGCCGGCTCTACCGGCGATAGCCTCAGAGGGCTTTCTCGAAGATCTTCGAATTACGCTGGAAGTTGTACAGTGACGCCCGCGCCGCTGGCAGGCGTTCGACGCCACTTGGGGAGAACCCACGCTCACGGAACCAGTGCGCAGTACGGGTCGTCAATACGAACAGGGTCTTCAGGCCCATTGCCCGCGCGCGCGTCTCGATGCGCTCGAGCAGTTCATCACCGCGCCCCCCATGGCGGTACTCGGGGTTGACCGCCAGGCACGCCAGTTCACCCGCATCGGAATCGGCAATTGGGTAAAGCGCAGCACAGGCGATGATCATGCCCTCGCGTTCAACCACACTGAATTGCTCGATCTCACGCTCCAGCACCTCACGCGAACGACGCACCAGAATCCCCTGCTCCTCCAGCGGGCTGATCAACTCCAGCAAGCCACCGACATCCTCGATGGCCGCCTCGCGGACCTTCTCGAACTGCTCCTGGGCAACCAGCGTACCGCCACCGTCACGGGTGAACAGCTCCGTCAGCAAGGCACCGTCTTCGGCATAACTGACGATATGGCTGCGCGCTACGCCGCCACGGCATGCCTCGGCAGCCGCATCCAGCAACTCGCCCTGATAATCGCTGCCCAGCCGTTGCAGATGCGCCGGTACCTGCTGCGGGCGAAGCTCACGCACCAGGTTGCCATTCTCGTCGATCAAGCCACGCTCGGCACCGAACAACAGCAGCTTATCGGCACCCAGGTCTATGGCGGCGCGGGTCGCGACGTCTTCGCAGGCCAGGTTGAAAATTTCGCCGGTGGGCGAGTAACCCAGTGGTGAAAGCAACACGATCGAACGTTCGTCGAGCAGCCGGTTGATACCTTTGCGGTCAACCCGGCGCACTTCGCCAGTGTGGTGATAGTCGATGCCTTCAACTACTCCAATCGGCCTTGCAGTCACCAGGTTGCCGGCCGCCACCCGCAGGCGCGAGCCCTGCATCGGCGAGGCTGCCATGTCCATCGACAGCCGCGCTTCGATGGCAATCCGCAGGTGGCCGACGGCATCGATCACGCATTCCAGGGTCGCGGCATCGGTGATGCGCATGCCACGGTGGTAATGCGGCGTGAGGCCGCGTGCCGCCAGGCGGCTCTCGATCTGTGGGCGCGAGCCATGCACCAGTACCAGGCGCACACCCAGGCTGTGCAGTAGCACCAGGTCGTGGACAATGTTGCCAAAATTAGGGTGTTCAACCCCGTCGCCAGGGAGCATGACAACAAACGTGCAGTCCCGGTGGGCGTTGATGTAAGGCGAAGCGTGACGCAGCCAGTTGACGTAATCGTGCATAACCAGAGCCTGTAAAAAATTGAACAAAGGCGGAACAACACACAGCGCTCGAAGGGTTATCGTCGGAACAGGCTTGGCGTCACGCGTACTCTCCTTGAAAAAATACAGTCGAACTCAGCGGGCAACAGCCGGGCTGAGGCAATAATGTTCGATCAACTCACGCAATAGACGCACGGTAGGCTGCAAGCGTGACATTTCGAGGTACTCACCCGGCTGATGCGCACAGGCGATGTCGCCTGGGCCAAGCACCAGGGTCTCGCACCCCAGGCGCTGAAGATAAGGCGCTTCGGTGCCAAAGGCTACTGCTTCAGCACTATGCCCGGTAAGACGTTCGGCCAGACGCACCAGTTCGGCGTCAGCCGCCTGCTCAAACGGCGGCACCTCGGGAAACAATGGCGCATAGTCGATACGCACCTGATGACGCTCGGCCAATGGCTGAAGCTTGCCACGAATGGCGGCACGCAACGCTTCCGGGTCCATGCCGGGCAACGGCCGCAGGTCGAACTCCAGAGCACATTGGCCACAGATGCGATTGGGGTTGTCGCCACCATGAATGCAACCAAAGTTCAGGGTCGGCTGGGGGACGCTGAACTGCGCATTGTTGAACTCGCGCTGCCATTGCCGACGCAGCACCATCAATTCGCCCATCGCCTCATGCATCGCCTCCAGAGCACTATGGCCCAGGCGCGGATCCGACGAATGGCCACTGCGCCCGAGAATATCAATGCGCTCCATCATCACGCCTTTGTGCAGGCGGATCGGCCGCAGCCCGGTGGGCTCACCGATCACCGCCGCGCGCCCCAATGGCCGCCCCGCCGCCGCCAACGCCCGGGCCCCCGCCATCGAGCTTTCCTCGTCGCAGGTCGCGAGAATCAGCAGGGGTTGCTTGAACGGTTGATCGAGCAGGGTGCGCACCGCTTCGATGATCAATGCAAAGAAGCCTTTCATGTCACAGCTACCCAGGCCCACCCAGCGCCCGTCCACCTCGGTCAGCTTCAGCGGGTCGGTCTGCCACAATTGCGGGTCGAACGGCACGGTGTCGCTGTGCCCGGCCAGCACCAGCCCACCTGGGCCGCTGCCATAGCTGGCCAGCAGGTTGAATTTGCCGGGGGTCACCTGCTGGATTTCGCAGGCAAAACCGAGGTCGCCCAGCCAACCGGCGAGCAAGTCGATCACCGCACGGTTGGATTGATCCAGCGCGGCTTGAGTGCAACTGACCGAGGGTGCGGCAATCAGCGCGGCAAACTGGTCTTTGAGCGGCGGCAACGGCATGCGGATTCTCCTCGGGTCGGACCTCATCATAGGGCCATCGGGCATCTGGAATAAACCGTCTGCGGCCGACTCCTGTACACTGCACGGCCAAGACGCCCCCTGTCATCCGACGCCGGATTGCCCAGCAATGCATAAAGAAACCGAAATCAAACTGCGGGTCAGCCGCGACACCCTCGCGGCCCTGCGCGAACACCCATTGCTGAAGAAGCGCAACAAGTCCGGCTGGCAGCAGCGCGAGCTGCTCAACCAGTACTTCGACACGCCTGAGCGCGACCTGGCTGCGGCCAAGGTCGCCCTGCGTTTGCGCCGCGATGGCGAGGTCATCATCCAGACCCTCAAGACCCGTGGTCAAAGCGTTGCCGGCCTGTCCGAGCGCCATGAATACGAATGGCACCTGGAAAAAACCAAGCTGGACCTGAAGAAACTCGACGCACAGTGCTGGCCAGAACAACTGGCCGAGGTCGACAAGAAAACCATCAAGCCGCTGTTCAGCACCGACTTCACCCGCGAATACGCGGAAATTGCCTGGGGCCGCGGCAAGGCCAAGGTCGTGATCGAAGCGGCCCTGGACCTGGGCAAAGTCATCGTCGGCAAGCAGCACGAAGAGATCTGCGAACTGGAGCTGGAACTGCGTGAAGGCCCCGCCGAAGCCCTGCTGGAGCTGGCCGCCGAACTCGCCGCCAGCCTGCCGATGATGCCCTGTGATATCAGCAAGGCCGAGCGTGGCTACCGCCTGCTCGACCCGGCCAGCTATGACCTGAGCCTGCCTGCGGCGGAACTGAACGCCGAAATGACCCTGGACGACGCCTTCGCCGCACTGGGCTGGCAGTTGCTGGGCAGCAGCCAGCGACTGGCCGAGCAGTACCGCTTCAATGGCCACTGGCGCCTGCTGCAGGACTGGGTCGAGAACCTGACCGAGCTGCGCGCCCTGGCCAGCAGCCTGGGCCAGGCTGCGCCGCGCGCCAGCACCCGTGAGCTGCGCAACAGCCTCGACGCCCTGCTGGAAGACTGGAAGCCGCTGGTACAGGCCGGCCTGGAAGACGAAGACGTCCGCCGTGCCGCCCCGGAACAGTTCGCTGAAGAGCTGCTGGAAACCCGCTGGGGCCAGTTCTCCCTGGACACCTCGCGCTGGCTGCTGGCCCGTGCCTGGACAGTCGAGCGCAACAACCGTGGCAATCGCCAGGGCGCTGCGCAACTGGGTAACTGGCTGACCCACCTGCTGGCCGAGGAAGCCCAGGCCCTGCAACTGCCGCGCTACCAGCAGCAGCCTGAAGACCTGGCCGAGCAACTGCCGCGCATCGAACGCCTGTTGGCCTGGCTGCATCACGCCCGCAACGTGCTTGAGGTACCGGAAGTCGACCGCCTGTACGGCGAGCTGAACAAGCTGCAACACCTGGCCCATCAGCCCATCAACGACGAAGCTCTGGACGCCCGGGTACAACAGGCCATTGCCGTGTTCCAAAGCCGTGCCTGGAAATACCTGCTGCGCAAGTAAGCCTCAGAGCACCGGCAGACTCGTCGTGGACTTGATTTCAGACAAGGCCACGATCGAGTTGACCTCCTGGATCCCCGGCACCATCGACAGCTTTTCGAAGAAGAACCGTTCGTAGGCTTCGATGTCCGGGGTGACAATGCGCAAGAGAAAATCCACAGCCCCCATCAGCACGTAACATTCCAGAACTTCAGGGAAGCCGCGAATCTGCTCGGTGAACTCGGTGAAGTTTGAACGCCCGTGGGCGTTGAGTTTGACCTCGGCAAAGATCTGAGTGTTCAGGCCGATTTTCTTGCGGTCGAGCAAGGTCACCTGCCCGCGAATGATCCCTTCCTCCTTCATACGCTGTATACGCCGCCAGCAGGGCGACTGTGACAACCCCACACGCTCGGCAATCTGCGCGCTGGACAGCGAAGCATCCTCCTGCAGCAGGGCCAGGATGCGTCGGTCATAGGCATCTAACTCGCTCTGCATAATTTTTTCTCCATACGACTTATTCAAGAATTAATCAATTCAATTGATGGTAATAACTGCGGATCATAGAGAAAAAATACCCCGCGCATCATGCAAAAATCTTCTCATCAACTTCGGAGAATTCCATGAGCGCACTCGAACGGCTGGACCACCCTGTCACTGCGCTGCGCACCGATGCGTGGGCCACCAATGCAGCGCACGCACACGTTCAGTACCGATTGCAGGCTGAAGCCGAGCCGGACAGCCTGTGCCGTATTCTCAATCTGTTCGCATTACAGTTCCTCGTGCCTCAACAGCTACAGATGAAACAAGAAGATGAGCTGATGCACATTGAGGTACAGATCGGCGGTCTGAGCTGGCATCGCGCCGAGCTCATTGCGCAAAAAATGCGCAACCTGATCAGTGTTGTCGAGGTACACCTTGAGCCCTGCCTGCCACCGGTCAGGGCCTTCGAATCACGACCCGCACGCTGAGCCACGACATACCCGGAAAACCTTGCGCCCGACCGTCGAGAACGGCAGCAACTAGCCTTGGCAGGCCATAACCGACCTGCAAGGAAGCCCCATGCCCGCGCTCGCAGAGGATCGCCCACTCGACCTTGTCACCCTGCTGGATGCACTGGTTGCACAACACGTGATCCACGCCGAAGACGCCCAACGTGTTGTGCCAACCGCCGACGACCCGGACCATCCGCTGGAGGTCATCGCCCGCCGCAGGCTGCCCGACGCGCGCCAGCCTGGCCAGGTGCTGGAGCTGGAAGGGCTGTGCCAATGGCTGGCCGCCGATGCTGGCCAACCCTACCTGTGCATCGACCCGATGCGCATTGATGCAGCCCACGTCACCGCCCTGATGTCTGCCGCGTTTGCCCAGCGCCACGGCATACTTGCAGTCGAGGTGGATGCCGACAGCGTGACGGTGGCCAGTGCGCAACCGTTTGTACGCGGCTGGGAGAGCGACCTGGCCCACGTCCTCAAACGGCAGATCAAGCGGGTAATCGCCAGCCCTGAACGCATTCGCAACCTGAGCCGGGAGTTTTTCAATGTCGCCCGTTCGGTCAACAGCGCCTGCCAACTGGAAATCGCCCGGCCCGCTGCCAGCATCGAGCACCTGCTCGACCTTGGCACCGCACACCAGGAAGCGGACGCCAACGACACGCACATTGTGAGCATCGTCGATTGGCTGCTGCAGTACGCCTTCGAGCAGCGCGCCAGCGATATCCATATCGAACCTCGCCGCGAGCAGGGTGGCGTACGCTTTCGTATCGACGGCGTGCTGCATGAGGCCTACCGGTTCCCACCGTGGGTGACGCTGGCGGCGGTAAGCCGGCTGAAAAGCCTGGGACGCATGAATGTCGCAGAAAAACGCCGCCCACAGGACGGTCGGCTGAAGACTCGCACACCCGCCGGCAGCGAGGTGGAAATACGCCTGTCCACCTTGCCGACCACCTTCGGTGAAAAGCTGGTGCTACGGATTTTCGACCCTGAGCTGCTGCAACAGGATCTCCAGCAGTTGGGCCTGGTCGGCGATGAGCTGGCATGCTGGCAACGCATGCTGGGACACAACCACGGGATCGTCCTGGTCACCGGGCCGACCGGCTCCGGCAAGACCAGCACCTTGTATGCCAGCCTCAAGCAACTGGCAACGCCTGAGGTCAACCTCTGCACCCTCGAAGACCCGATCGAAATGGTCGAACCCGCGTTCAATCAGATGCAGGTCGACCCGGCCATCGACCTGTGTTTCGCCAATGGTGTACGCGCACTGCTGCGCCAGGACCCGGACATCATCATGATCGGGGAGATACGCGACCTGGAGACTGCACAGATGGCCATCCAGGCGGCGCTGACCGGTCACTTGGTGCTGTCCACCCTGCACACCAACGATGCCTGCACTGCCATTGGCCGTTTGCTGGAGCTGGGCATCCCGCACTACCTGATCCGTGCAACGTTGATCGGGGTAATGGCCCAACGTCTGATCCGCACCCTCTGCCCGGCCTGCAAAGTGCCCGCAACCCTGTCCGACCAGGATTGGCACACCCTGGTCCAGCCCCAGCAGTGGCCGTTACCCACTGAGGCGAAGCAGGCCGCGGGCTGCCCAGCCTGCCGACACACCGGCTACCGAGGGCGTACTGGCATCCATGAACTGCTGCCCTTGAGCGAGTCGCTCAAGCCATTGATCTGTGCCGACGGAGACGCCCAGGCGTTACGTCACCAGGCGCTCGCCGAAGGGATGCGAAGCCTGCGCTTGAACGGCGCGCAAAAGGTCGCCGCTGGCCTTACCAGCGTGGCGGAAATTATCAGGGTCGCACCATGATCAACGTACGTTCATCGGCCCGTTGAGGGCCAGGGAACTTGCCGAGGGGTGACAAGATCAAACCCGCTAGATCACCCCCCAATGTTGGAGTCACCCACCATGCGCTTCAAGCGTGCTGTAGCAACACTTGCATTACTGTCCCTGCCCTTCGGCGCTGCCATGGCCGACACCTTCTGGCGCGACGTTATTTCCTCGGGTGCAACCACCGCCTCTACCTACCTGACGTTCAGGGATCACAAGTTGATCGTTGCGGCTCAAGACGACGCGGGCAGCTTCGTCGCAAGCGAAGGCAGCATTCGCGGACCGTACCTTGAAGCGGCCATCCAGAAAGTGCGCGCCGACAACCCAGGGCTGAAAGCCAGCGACATGGAGCTGGCCAACGCCATCCTGGCGAAAAACGCAGACGCCAACGAATAACCCGCCAAAACCATCGCAGGCAAGCCTCCCACAAACCCTGTAGGAACGGGCTTGCCCGCGATCAAGGCGCCGCGACCAGCCCTTCAGCGGTAGTCCTCTACCGGTACACACGCGCAGAACAGGTTGCGGTCGCCATACACGTTGTCGACCCGGTTCACCGCAGGCCAGTACTTGTGCAGCCGGGCATGCGTGCTGGGCGTCACTGCCTGCGCAATGCTGTATGGCCGCTCCCATACACCGATAACGTCTGCCAGAGTATGCGGCGCGCCTTTAAGTGGGTTGTCTTCTGCTGGCCAGTTACCGTTCTGCACTTCGGCAATTTCTGCGCGGATACTCAGCATCGCTTCGATAAACCGGTCCAGTTCCGCCTTTGACTCACTCTCCGTAGGCTCGACCATCAGCGTGCCAGGCACCGGAAAGGACATGGTCGGGGCATGGAATCCGTAATCCATCAGGCGCTTGGCGACATCCTCCTCGGTAATGCCGGTCAGGGCCTTCAACGGCCGCAAATCGAGAATACACTCATGCGCCACCCGCGCATTGCGACCGCGGTAGAGCACCGGAAACGCGCCGCCCAATTGCTGCGCCAGGTAGTTGGCACACAGGATCGCCACCTCACTGGCGTCCGCCAATTGCGGCCCCATCATTGCGATGTACATCCAGCTGATCGGCAGGATACTCGCGCTGCCCCAGGGCGCGGCGCTGATTGCCGTGTTCTTCGGGTCAGGCCCCGGCACCGGCACCACCGGGTGGCTGGCGACAAAGGGCGCCAAGTGGGCCCGAACACCAATCGGCCCCATACCCGGGCCACCGCCACCATGGGGAATGCAGAAAGTCTTGTGCAGGTTCATGTGCGACACATCTGCACCGATATCGGCCGGCCTGGTCAGGCCGACCTGAGCATTGAGATTGGCCCCGTCCATGTACACCTGACCACCATGGCTGTGGATAACCTCGCAGATCTCGACAATCCCCTCTTCATACACACCGTGGGTCGAGGGGTAGGTCGCCATCAGGCAGGACAGGCGCTGACCTGCCGCCTTGGCTTTGGCCTTGAGGTCGGTCAGGTCGACGTTGCCGTCCTTGTCACAGTCAACGATGACCACCTGCATACCGGCCATTTGTGCAGACGCCGGGTTGGTCCCATGAGCTGAGGCGGGGATCAGGCAGATATCGCGCTGGCCCTGCTGGCGGCTGCGATGGTACTTGGCAATCGCCATCAACCCGGCATATTCACCTTGGGCTCCGGAGTTGGGCTGCATGCAGACTGCGTCGAAACCGGTGATCGCGCAGAGCCAATTCTCCAGTTCGTCGATCATGGCCTTGTAGCCCTGCACCTGCGCGGCGGGGGCGAACGGATGCAGTTGGGCAAAACCTGGCCAGGTAATGGGGATCATCTCGCTGCTGGCATTGAGCTTCATGGTGCAAGAGCCCAGTGGAATCATCGACTGGTTCAGCGCCAGATCCTTGTTCTCCAACTGCTTGAGGTAGCGCAGCATCTCGGTTTCGCTGTGGTGCAGATTGAATACCGGGTGCGTCAGGTAGGCCGAGCGGCGCACCAACGCTGCAGGTATCCCCTCAGGCAGGGCATGGGTATCGAGGGTTGCGATGTCCAGGCCGTGGTCGGCGCCCAGGAAGATATCGAACAGGCGCAGCACCGTGCCTTCGTTGCAGGTTTCATCGAGGCTGACACCCAATTGGCCGCGCCCCAGAATCCGCAGGTTGATCTGCGCCGCCTCGGCGCTCTGGATGATCGCAGTCTGGCTGCCGCCTACTTCCAGGGTCAGGGTATCGAAGAAATGCTCATTGAGCCGCTTGATACCCTTGCTCTCCAGCCCGGCCGCCAGGATGAAGGTCAATCGGTGTACCCGCTGAGCAATCCGTTTCAGGCCTTCCGGCCCATGGTAGACCGCATAAAATCCGGCGATATTGGCCAGCAGCACTTGCGCCGTGCAGATGTTCGAGTTGGCCTTCTCCCGACGAATATGCTGCTCACGGGTCTGCAGTGCCATGCGCAGCGCGAGGTTGCCACGGGCGTCCTTGGACACACCGATGATCCGCCCCGGCATCGCCCGCTTGAACTCGTCACGACAAGCGAAATAAGCCGCATGCGGCCCGCCATAGCCCATCGGCACACCAAAGCGCTGGGTAGAACCCAGCACCACGTCGGCCCCCAGCTCGCCCGGTGGCGCCAACAGCACCAGGCTCAGCAGGTCGGCGGCGACACACGCCAGTGCCTGCTGCGTATGCAGCTGTTCGATAAACGGCCTCAGGTCGCGCACCTCGCCATGGGTGTCGGGGTACTGCAACAAGGCACCGAACACAGCGTATTTGGCGAGGTTATCCACAGCGTCGATGACCAGTTCAAAACCAAAACCGTCGGCGCGGGTCTGCAATACCGAGAGGGTTTGTGGATGGCAGTGCTCATCGGCAAAAAACACGTTGCTCTTCGACTTGGCAACGCGGCGGGCCAAGGCCATCGCTTCGGCGGCGGCCGTGGCTTCATCAAGGAGCGAGGCGTTCGCCAGGTCCAGCCCACTGAGGTCAATGATCATCTGCTGAAAGTTCAGCAAAGCTTCCAGTCGCCCTTGGGCAATTTCGGGCTGATACGGCGTATAGGCCGTGTACCAACCGGGATTTTCCAGGACGTTACGCAGGATCACCGTTGGCGTGAGGGTACCGTGGTAGCCCATGCCGATAAGGCTGGTCCAGATCTGGTTTTGCTCGGCGTAACCACGCAGCTTCGCCAGCGCGGCCTCTTCATCGAGGGCGGGCGGCAAGTCGAGGGCGCGGTTCAGGCGAATGCCGGGTGGGACGGTCTGTTCGATAAGCTCGACACGACTGCCCAGGCCAAGGGCTTCGAGCATGGCCTGCTGCTCGCTGGGGTCAGGCCCCAGGTGGCGACGCAGGAAAGGATTGGCGTCGTACAGTTGGCTCAGGGACGGCGACTGGGACATAGCGGCTCTCTCTTCCTAGACCAAACCTCGACCAGCCGAGGCATATTGAGTCTAGGAAGAGATTGCCGCTTGTGTCGGAAAACTATTCGCCGATGAGCGCTTTGTAGCCTGCCGCGTCGAGCAGCTTGTCCAGTTCAGCCGGATCGGCTGGCTTCAGCTTGAAGATCCAGGCGCCATACGGATCGCTGTTCAGCGACTCAGGGCTGTCGCTCAGATCCTCGTTGACCGCGATGACTTCGCCGCTGATCGGGGCGTAGATGTCCGAAGCGGCCTTGACCGACTCGACCACACCGGCGGTATCGCCAGCGGCAAACACCATGCCCACTTCGGTCAGCTCAACGAATACCACATCGCCCAAGGCTTCCTGTGCGTGGTCGCTGATGCCGACCGTGACACTACCGTCAGCCTCCAGACGGGCCCACTCATGGCTATCGGCAAAACGCAGTTCGGCAGGGATATCGCTCATATTGTTGTCCTCGATAAGGTCAGCGGTCGGCCCGCCAGAAAAAATTCAGATCAGAATCTTGCCATGCCGCACGAACGTTGGCTTGACCACTCGCACCGGGTACCAGCGACCACGGATCTCGACTTCAGCGCGATCGGCAGTCGCCATTGGCACCCGTGCCAGAGCAATCGATTTGCTCAGCGTAGGGGAGAAACTACCACTGGTGATCTCTCCTTCGCCAATTTCACTGATACGCACGACCTGGTGCGCCCGCAACACCCCGCGCTCCTCCAGCACCAGGCCCACCAGCTTAAGCTTCGGCCCGGCATCACGCTCGGCCTCAAGCGCGGCACGACCGATGAAGTCTCGCGTCGCCGGCTCCCAGGCAATGCTCCAGGCGAGGTTCGAGGTCAGCGGAGAATGGGCTTCGTCGATATCCTGGCCATAGAGGTTCATACCCGCCTCAAGACGCAAGGTATCGCGTGCGCCCAGCCCACTCGGGGCAATACCGGCACCGACCAGGTCGTTGAAGAACCCGGGCGCCTGAACTGCTGGCAGCATGATTTCCAAACCATCTTCGCCGGTATAACCGGTACGAGCGATAAACCAGTCACCGTCGACCAGGCCCTCGAACGGCTTGAGTTCGCGAATCAATGCCGCACGTGCGGCAGTCACCAGATCTGCGACCTTTTCGCGGGCATGAGGCCCCTGGACCGCCAGGATCGCCAAATCCGTGCGCTCCTGGATACTCACGTCAAAACCAACCCGGCACGCTTGTAGCCAGGCCAGGTCCTTGTCGCGGGTCGCAGCGTTGACCACCAGACGATAACCGTCATCACAGCGGTAGACGATCATGTCGTCGATCACCCCACCTTGCTCATTGAGCAGGGTGCTGTACAGGGCTTTGCCTGTGGCACTCAGGCGCTCGATATCGTTGGCCAGCACATACTGCAGCCACGCCGCTGCCTGAGCGCCGCCGATATCAATCACGGTCATGTGAGATACATCGAAAACCCCGCAGTCGCGACGCACCTGATGGTGCTCCTCGACTTGCGAGCCGTAATGCAGGGGCATGTCCCAACCGCCAAAATCGACCATCTTGGCGCCAAGCGCCAAATGCAGGTCATAAAGAGGCGTACGCAGTCCCATGGGTTTCTCCTTCCGCGCGTGGCGAGGCTACGACCGGCGGCAGTGCAGCCACCGACGTAGCGAATGCCGCGCATTGTAGCTGCAAGGCTGGATGCTTACACCCTCAGTGCGCTTGGCCGGGGTGCCGAGCCGACCGTCGAATCAGCCCGATAACCGGCAACAGGCCGACCAACACCAGGGTTAGCGCAGGCAGCGAAGCACGTGCCCACTCGCCCTCACTGGTCATTTCAAAGACCCGCACCGCCAGCGTGTCCCAGCCAAAGGGCCGCAGTAGCAAGGTAGCAGGCATTTCCTTGAGTACGTCGACAAACACCAACAGCGCCGCGCTCAGCGCACCAGGCACCAACAACGGCAGGTAGACCTTAAAGAACAGGCGCGGCCCCGCAACCCCAAGGCTGCGCGAAGCTTCCGGCAGCGAAGGCCTAACCCGCGCAAGGCTGCTTTCCAAAGGCCCATAGGCAACAGCCACGAATCGCACCAGGTATGCCAGTATCAATGCACTGAGGCTGCCCAGCAGTAACGGCTTGCCAGCGCCACCCAGCCAGCTGGACAGCGGGATGACCAGTTGCTTGTCCAGGTAGCTGAACGCCAACATGATCGACACAGCCAGTACCGATCCCGGCAAGGCGTAACCAAGGTTAGCCAGGCTGACGCCAGCCCGGATACCGCGCGTGGGCGCCTGCCGTCGGGCAAATGCCAGCATCAGTGCCACGCAGACCGTGATCAACGCCGCCATGGCCCCCAGATAGAGGGTGTGCACAATCAGCCCGGCATAGCGCTCGTCGAGGTCGAAACGACCACGCTGCCAGAACCACACCAGCAGTTGCAGCACCGGGATTACGAACGCACAGGCAAAGACCAGCAGGCACCAACCGGTCGCTGCAAACGCCTTGACCCCGCGCAGGTGATACAAGGCCTTGCCCCGTGGCCGCTCACTGCCACTGCGGGTTGCACCACGTGCCCGGCGCTCGCCGTACAGCACCAGCATGACCGCCAGCAATAACAGACTGGCCAGTTGTGCCGCACTGGAAAGGCTGAAGAAGCCGTACCAGGTTTTATAGATGGCCGTGGTGAACGTATCGAAGTTGAACACCGAGACCGCACCGAAGTCCGCCAGGGTTTCCATGAGTGCCAATGCCACGCCCGCGCCAATTGCGGGGCGCGCCATGGGCAGGGCAACCCGCCAGAATGCCTGCAACGGCGAATGCCCCAGTACCCGCGCGGCCTCCATCAAACCCTTGCCTTGAGCAATGAACGCAGTGCGAGCCAGCAGGTAGACGTAGGGGTAGAACACCAGCACCAGCACCGTGATCACGCCACCGGTGGAGCGCACCCGAGGCAGACGCATCGGCCCGAACCACTCGCGCAGCAGGGTTTGCACCGGCCCGGAAAAATCCAGCAAGCCGACAAAGACGAACGCCAGTACATAGGCCGGGATGGCGAAGGGCAGCATCAAGGCCCAATCGAGCCAACGACGCCCGGGAAACTCACAAAGGCTGGTCAACCAGGCCAGGCTGACGCCCAACAGGGTGACACCAATGCCGACACCGGCGACCAGTGTGGCGGTATTGCCCAACAGGCGGGACATCTGGGTTTCGAGCAGGTGCGACCAGATCTGCCGGTCAATCGTCTCCCAGGACAGGAGCAGAACACTGATCGGCAACAGCACCAAGGTGACAACGGCGAAAACCAGGGGATACCAGCGGCGTTGGGCAGGGTGGGCCAAAGGGCGATGCTCTAGGTTTTAATGACTGTCGCCGGCAACACCTGCCCATCAGAGCTGGCCTTGCCGGCGATGAAGCCGCAAAGGGTCGAACAAGCATAAAGCCTGGGGCTTAGTTCCAGCCAGCCCGGTCCATCAAGCGAATCGCTTCAGCCTGACGCTTGCCTGCGACTTCCACCGGGAGGGCGTCAGCCTTGAAGGTTCCCCAGGCGGCGACTTCCTCGGACGGTGCAACCTTCGGGTTGGCCGGGAACTCCTGGTTGATACTCGCGAACATCTTCTGTGCATCCGCACCGGTCATCCACTCGACCAGGGCCTTGGCTGCTTCTGGATGCGGCGCGTACTTGGTCAGGCCGATACCCGAGAGGTTGACGTGAACACCGCGGTCCGCCTGGTTAGGCCAGAACAGCTTGACCGGCAGTTTCGGGTCCTGCTGGTGCAAGCGACCGTAGTAATAGGTGTTAACGATACCGACATCGCACTGACCGGCCTTGATCGCCAGCAGCAAGGCCGTATCGTCAGAGAAGACGTCTGTGGACAGGTTGTTCACCCAGCCCTTGATGATCTGTTCGGTTCTCTCGGCGCCATGGGTCTCGATCAGGGTGGCGGTCAGCGACTGGTTGTAGACCTTCTTCGCGGTACGCAGGCACAGGCGGCCTTCCCATTGCTTGTCGGCCAGTGCCTCGTAGGTGCTCAGCTCTTCCGGCTTGACCCGCTCGGTGGAGTAGACAATGGTTCGTGCGCGCAGGCTCAGGCCTGTCCAGTCATGGGACGAGGCACGATATTGAGACGGGATGTTGGCATCGATCACCGACGACTGGATCGGCTGCAGGATGCCCATTTGCTCGGCCTGCCAGAGGTTGCCCGCATCGACGGTGAGCAGCAGGTCGGCGGTGGCATTCTCGCCCTCGGCCTTGATCCGCTGCATCAGCGGTGCTTCCTTGTCGGTAATGAACTTGACCTTCACTCCGGTCTTGGCCGTGTAGGCATCAAATACCGGCTTGATCAGCTCATCAATTCGCGAGGAGTACACCACCACTTCATCCGCTGCCTGGGCGGTGCTACCGAACAGCGTCAATGCCAGAGCGGCCAGTAAATGCTTGCGTGACAACATGGAAGCGGTCCTCGAAAGACAAGAAAGGCAGAAATGGTAGTGAATCCCATTTGCCATCTCAACCTAACTCACAACAGAGCAGTTACCAGATGTTGCAAGCCTCTCAGGGCCGCGCCAACTCGGGCAGATCACCGCTCAAGCCGAGGGCCTGACGCACAAACAGCGCCTTGGCCTCAGGCAATTGCTCGACCCACTTCAGGCCCGTATTACGCAACCAGCGCAGCGGCAACGGATCGGCCTGGAACAGCCGCTCGAAGCCTTCCATTGCCGCCATCAAGGCCAGGTTGTGCGGCATCCGGCGCCGCTCGAAGCGACTCAGTACCCGCACATCGGCCAGCCGCTCGCCACGGTCCAGAGCGTTTAACAACTCCTCGGCGAGCACCGCCGCATCGAGGAAGCCCAGGTTGACGCCCTGCCCGGCCAACGGGTGAATGGTATGCGCAGCATCGCCAATCAGCGCCAGGCCCTCGGCCACATAGCGCTTGGCATGGCGCTGGCGCAGCGGCACACACAGTCGCGGGTCGGCACTCAGCACCTGGCCCAGACGACCTTCGAAGGCGCGCTCGAGTTCGGTGCAGAACGCCTCATCGGCCAACCCCATCAGGCGCTCGGCCTGCTCCGGCGTGGTCGACCAGACAATCGAGCACCACCCCTGCTCGCCGTCGCGCTGCAGCGGCAGAAACGCCAGCGGGCCATCATCCGTAAAGCGCTGCCAGGCCGTGGCCTGATGAGCCTGGCTGCAACGCACACTGGTCACGATGGCGTGATGCAAGTAATCCCACTCACGGGTTTCGCACCCCGTCAGGCGGCGCACGGCCGAGTTCGCCCCGTCGGCTGCGATCACCAAGGGTGCACGCAGCGTACGGCCATCGGCCAAGGTCAGCAGCCAGTCCTCTCCAGAACGACGCATCTGCTCCAGGCGCGCATTGGCCAGCAGGCCGATCTCGCTGTCATGCAGGCGCTCCAGCAGCGCATCCTGGACCACTCGGTTCTCGACGATATGCCCCAGCACCTCGGCATGCACGCTGGCTGCGGAAAAGTGAATACGACCTGTCCCGCTGCCGTCCCAGACCTCCATCTGCCCATACGGGCAGACGCGTCGGGCGCGGATACCGTCCCAGGCACCGAGCCGTTCAAGGATCCGCTGGCTAGCCACCGACAGGGCGCTGACCCGTGGCTCGAATGCGGCCTCGGCATCAAAGGGTTTGACCGACAGCGGGCTGCCATCGACCAGCAAAATATTCAGGCCACTGTGCTGTAGCGCCAACGCCAGGGCGCTGCCGACCATACCGGCACCGACAATCAACAGATCCGCGCGCATTTCCATGCCTTAAGCCTGTATTGCTTGCGGCCGGAGCCGCAGATAAAGGGAAAGTGGTATGTAGCCCTTGCGCATGCTCAACCCTGCAGGTCCGAACGGGTGCCCAGGCCCATCGCTTGCCGGGCGAACCAGCGCTTGGCCGGTGGCAGCAGGTCGAGCCCAAGCAGGCCCAGGTTACGCCCGGCTGTCACCAGCGGCTGGTTGTTGCCAAACAGCCGGGTGACGCGGTCGGAAAAGCCGATGGTCAAGGTCTGATCAAGGCGTTGACGCTCACAGTAGGCTTGCAACGTCGCCAGGTCACCGGGCGCTTGCGGCCCGGCGAGCAAGGCTTCAGACAAGGCCTGAACGTCACGCAACGACAGGTTGAAGCCCTGCCCGGCAATCGGGTGCAGGCTGTGCGCCGCATTGCCCAGCACCACCAGGTGAGGACGCACCTGTTCCTGCGCCTCGACCAATGACAACGGATACAGGTGGCGAGCACCCACCTGACACAAGGCGCCCAATCGGTAGCCGAACACGCCCTGCAATTCGTCGAGAAAGCTGCGCTCATCCAGCTCGGCCAGCCGCTTGGCGTCCATCCCCTTACGGGTCCAGACCAGCGCGCAGCGGTTTTCCGGCAGCGGCAACAGCGCCATAGGTCCTTCGTCGGTGAAGCGCTCAAACGCTTGCCCGCAGTGCGCTTCACTGGGCGTGATGTTGGCGATCAACGCACTCTGGTTGTAAGGCCGCGTCGTGACATGAATGCCCAACTGCTCGCGCAGGCCAGAACGGCCACCGTCGGCCAGCACCGCCAGGTCGCAGTCAAGGGTCGTGTCGTCGTTGAGCGACAGGCGATAACCGTCTTCCAGCGCCTGCAAGGCCGTCACTTCGGCCGGGCAGCGCCAACTGACCACCTCGGGGTCCAGCCCTTTCCAAAGGCACTGCCCTAGCCAGGCGTTTTCCACCACATAGCCGAGGGCCGGTACGCCCTCTTCCATTGCGTTCAGACGGGCCGCGCCGAAACGCCCCCGATCAGACACCTGGATCTGCCGGATCGGCTCGGCACGGCGACTGATCGCCTGCCACAGCCCGAGCCGTTCATAGATCTGTCGGGTACCGAAGGATAACGCCGACGAGCGTGCATCGTAGCTGGGCTGATAGCTGTCACCCGGCGCAAACGGCTCGATCAACAGGATCGTCCAGCCACGAGCCTTGGCACCGGCCTGCAGCGCCAGGGCCAGGCTGGCCCCCACCAGGCCGCCGCCAATAATTGCCAGATTGAACCGGTTCATGCGGCCTGGCTTCGCGCAGCAGCCATCAAGGCTTCGATTTCAGCGACTGTCTTCGGCACACCCGCCGTCAGAACTTCACACCCATGCTTGGTTACCACTACGTCGTCCTCGATGCGTATGCCGATACCACGCCATTTTTTCGCCACGTGCATATTGTCCGCCGAGATGTAGATCCCTGGCTCGACCGTCAGGGTCATCCCCGGCTCAAGTACCCGCCACTGGCCGCCAACCTTGTAGTCCCCGACATCGTGTACATCCATGCCCAGCCAGTGCCCGGCACGGTGCATGTAGAAGGCCTTGTAAGCCTCGGACTCGATCAGATCCGGCACTTCGCCTGCGAGCAGGCCCAACGCCACCAGCCCTTCGGTAATCACCTGCACGGTCGCTTCGTGCGCGTGGTTCCAATGCTTGCCCGGCGCAATCTCCTCGAAAGCCGCCATCTGCGCCTTGAGTACCAGTTCGTAGATTGCTTTCTGCTCCGGCGAAAAGGTGCCACTGACCGGAAACGTCCGAGTGATATCGCTGGCGTAGCAGTCAATCTCGCAACCCGCGTCGATCAGCACCAGATCACCATTCTTCAGCGGCGCATCGTTTTCCTGGTAATGCAGGATGCAGCTGTTGCGTCCAGCCGCAACGATCGAGCCGTAAGCCGGCATCTTCGCCCCGCCCTTGCGAAACTCGTAATCCAGCTCGGCTTCAAGGCTGTACTCGTGCAAGCCGGCCCGGCAGGCTTGCATCGCCCGCACATGAGCACGCGCCGAAATGGCCGCGGCTTCGCGCATCACCTTCACTTCCGCTGCCGATTTATACAGACGCATGTCATGCAGCAGATGATCCAGGGCAACGAATTCGTTGGGCGGCTGCGCACCGAGGCGCGCCTTGGAACGAATCACGTTGATCCACTCCATCAAATGGCGGTCGAACTCGGCATTGCTGCCCATCGCCGAGTACACGCGGTCGCGTCCCTCGATCAACCCCGGCAGAATTTCGTCGATATCGGTGATCGGGAAGGCATCATCGGCGCCAAAATCGCGAATGGCACCCTCCTGCCCGGCGCGCAAGCCATCCCATAACTCACGCTCAGGATTGCGCTCACGGCAAAACAACACATATTCACCGTGCTCACGCCCGGGTATCAGCGCAATCACCGCTTCGGGCTCGGGAAAGCCGCTCAGGTACTGGAAATCGCTGTCCTGGCGATACACGTGCTCGACATCGCGGTTGCGTATGGCGACCGCAGCCGCCGGCAGGATGGCGATACTGTTGGGCTCCATCTGCGCCATCAGCGCCTTTCGCCGGCGGGCGTATTCCGACTTGGGGATGTGGGTCATGGGCAGATGACGTCCAGGCAAAAATCAGTGCAGGGAAGGTTTCGCAGCGGCTGGGGCAGGCTTGGCCAGCTCCGTGTAAAGCAGCAACGGCGCGACGCGCAGGTATTCCATGACTTCCATGTAGTCGCTCTCGCCGTCCTCGGATTCCTCCAGAGCATCCTGAACCTGGGAAATGGCGGCCAGGTCCTGCAGCACTTCCTTGGCTTCAGTGCTCAATGTCAGGCCACCCGAGTTCAGGCCGAAACCGTCGAGGAAGCCCCGGCACCACTGGCCCAGCGCAACGGCACGCTCGGTCAGCGGCGCGTCATCGCCCGGCAGCAGCAAGACGATGGTGATGTCTTCACCGGTGAGTTCGGCCTTGACCATTTCCTGCAAGCCAATCAGGGCATTGCGAACATTGTCGGCCGGCTCGGTATCAAGCAGGGGGGCTGCGTCGGCCAACCAGCTGTCGGCATCGAAGCCGACACCTGTGCAGCTACGTCCGAGCAACAGCCCGTGCAGTTCGGCAGGAGAAACTGGATGACCGCCGCTGCTCAGCAGGGCGGCGAATGCGGTGTACGGCGAGTTGGTATTGGGCATGGGCAACTAGGCGCCAGACGGCGCAATGACTAGAATGAAGACCTTGTATCCTAGCACCGGCAGGCGCGCCAAGACCATCGACGCGGCCAACTCGGGGCTGGCAGGGCATAATCGCCGGGAACTCAGGCACACCCAATCGAGTGGCATTTCATGCAAGAGACCGAGCTGCAAGCGCTGATGGGCCGACTCGAACTGTTGATTGAACGGGTCGAGCAACTAAAACGGCAAAACGCACTCTTATTAGCTCAGGAAAAATCCTGGCGTGAGGAACGTGCCCACCTCATCGAAAAAAATGAAATCGCCCGGCGTAAGGTCGAATCGATGATTTTGCGACTCAAGGCCCTGGAGCAAGACTCATGAGTTCAAGCAATAGCGTCACCGTTCAGATCCTCGACAAAGAGTACTCGATCATCTGTCCGCCGGAAGAACGCAGCAACCTGATCAGCGCTGCACGCTACCTGGACGGCAAAATGCGCGAGATCCGCAGCAGCGGCAAGGTTATTGGCGCCGACCGTATCGCGGTCATGGCCGCCCTCAACATTACCCACGACCTGCTGCACCGCCAGGAACGCCCAGCCCCTCAAGTCGGCGGCGCCACCCGCGAACAGGTGCGCGACCTGCTGGAACGCGTCGATCAGGCGTTGGCCAACGATGCCGATACACCATCCAATTGAGTTTCAGGTATACTCTCGCTCACTCCCTGGAGTGCTTGCCAGTCGGTCATGTCCCTGAGCCGATACGCACAACCACGGGGGTTGCACGCTGGGGCCGGTGCGCATGTCCGCCTGACGGAAAGCCTTAACGCCCCCTGCAATCTCCACCTTGAACTTTCGGGTTCAAGGGCTACACCGACAGCGGTTCGTCGGGGAGCCTGATTATCCTGCGCCTGCCAACCCTGGCACGCGCACATGCGCTGCCACCCGCCTGGCAGTTGCTCAAGAGACCGCCCGTGCCATGACCGACACCGCGCTGCTCACCCGCCCCCAGCTACGCCGCCTGCTTCGAGATGCCCGTCGTGCGTTGACGCCTGCCGAACAACGCCGGGCCGCGCAGAACCTGTATTGCCAGCTGGCACAGCATCCGTTGTTCCGTCGCGCCAGGCACATTGCCTTGTACCTGCCCAACGACAGCGAAATCGACCCGCGCCTGTTGCTGCGCGAGGCCCAACGCCGTGGCAAGCGTACCTACCTGCCAGTACTGCACGCCTGGCCGAAGACCAAGATGGCCTTTCAACGCATTGAGGCAGGCGAAAAGCTGCGCCCCAACCGCTTCCGCATTCCTGAACCCGTCATTAGTCAGGCACGGCAACGCCCCGTATGGGCGCTGGACCTGGTCCTACTGCCGCTTGTAGGGTTCGATGAAACAGGGGGACGCTTGGGTATGGGCGGTGGTTTCTACGACCGAAGCCTGGGCTACCTTGCCCGACGCAAAACCTGGAGAAAACCACTGCTGCTGGGGCTGGCGCATGAATGCCAGAAGGTCGAGCGACTGACTCAAGCCAGTTGGGATGTACCGCTTCAAGGAACTGTTTCGGACAAGGGCTGGTACCTGGCGAACTAAGCGCAGGCAAGCAGCCGATCAACGCTGTTGCGGGATGACCGACACTTCATAATTGGTGGCGAGGTTGCGCTCCCAGAGGCTTTCCGCATAACCGGTAGTGACCACACCCAAACCGAACAGAAAAACGAGTACCCAGATCATATCCGGTTTGCGATTCATCGATTGCCCCCCTCAGGCAAACTGATCACGATGGCAGCAACGGTTAGCGAGGTAGGCCGTGCAGCAGCGTCATGCTTAAAACCCGCGCATTCTCCGACAACCTGAAGCGACACGCAAACGTTGACGTCAACCGGCTGTCGGTTTCGCGCCACAGGTTGTTTCCAATTTTTTCAGGAGCACCTTCCATGGCCTATTGGCTGATGAAATCCGAGCCCGACGAGCTCTCGATCCAAGACCTGGCCACGCTCGGCGAAACCCGCTGGGACGGCGTGCGCAACTACCAGGCACGCAATTTCATTCGTTCGATGACGGTAGGTGATGCGTTCTTTTTCTACCATTCCAGCTGCCCGGAGCCGGGTATTGCCGGTATTGCCCGGATCACCTCGGACGCTTACCCGGACCCCACCGCGCTCGATCCCGAGAGCCACTACTTCGACGCCAAGGCCACTGCCGAGAAGAACCCGTGGAGCGCCATCAATGTCATCCATGTCGAGACATTCACAAAGGTGCTTGGCCTGGGTTACCTGAAACAGCAAACAGCCCTCGCCGAGCTGCCACTGGTACAGAAAGGCAGCCGCCTTTCGGTCATGCCGGTAACGGCCGAACAATGGGCCGCTGTACTCGCCTTGCGCTGAACAGGGTAGGATTCCTACTCAATTGACGGACATCAACCCAGCTAAACAGGGAACCGTCACACTGACGTCATTGCCACAGGATGCTTGAACAATGTCGCTTAGCCAACACACACCAAGACTTTTCGCCGTTGCCCTGATTGCTCTGCTCATGGCCGCGGGCGGCTTGGGCTACTGGAAATCATTGCATGATCGCCTGCCCGAAGGCCTGAGCCAAGGCAACGGTCGGCTTGAAGCCACCGAAGTGCAGATCGCCAGCAAGGTTCCCGGGCGCCTGGCCGAAGTGCTGGCCGATGAAGGCGACAGCGTGAAGCAGGGACAATTGCTGGCCCGCATCGACACCCGAACCCTCGAAGCCCAACGTACCCAGGCCGAAGCGGAAGTGCTGCGCGCCAAGGAGAACTACGCCGCGGCCCAGGCCAACGTGCAGTTGCGTCAGAGCGAGTTGCTGCTTGCCAGCCAAGAGCTGCGGCGCAGTCGTGAACTGTTCCAGCGCAAGTACGCCAGCCAGCAACTGCTCGATCAGCAACAGGCACGCTTCGACACCAGCAGCTCGGCGGTGGTCGCCGCTCGTGCACAACTGGCGGCTATCAATGCGGCCATTGGTGCGGCGCAGGCACAGGTCGAACAGTTGACCAGCGAAATTGACGACAGCAGCCTGCGCGCCCCCATCGACGGGGTGATCCAGTTACGCTTGGCCGAGCCCGGCGAGGTGCTGCCGGCGGGCGGACGTGTACTCCTGCTGATCGACCCCAACGATCAGTACATGAACCTCTACCTGCCAGCTTCGACCGCCGGCAAACTGACCATGGGCGATCAGGCACGGATCGTACTCGATGCCCTGCCCGACAAAGCCCTGCCGGCCAAGATCACCTTTGTCGCGGCCAAGGCTCAGTTCACCCCCAAGCAAGTGGAAACCCGTGACGAACGCCAGAAGCTGGTGTTCCGGGTAAAACTGCGACTGACCGACCCTAGCGCCCTGCCTCAAGCCAAACCCGGTATGCCGGGGGCCGGCTATGTACGCACGGCCCCCGTGGACTGGCCGGCCAACCTGCAATGAATGCGCTGGCGCTGCACGCCAAGGGCATCAGCCATCGCTACGGCACCGTAGTGGCCCTGCAGGGCATCGACTTCGAGCTGCCAGCCGGCACCCGTTGCGGCCTGATCGGCCCCGATGGTGCGGGAAAGTCCAGCCTGCTTGGGTTGATTGCCGGGGTGAAAAAGTTGCAGACCGGCACGCTACAGGTGCTCGACGGCTCGATCGACGAGCGTCGCCATCGCCGCAGCCTGTACTCACGCATCGCCTTCATGCCCCAAGGGCTGGGCAACAACCTTTACCCGGACCTGTCGATACGCGAAAACATCAGTTTCTTCGCCACCCTGTTCGGCCTGCCCCGCGCGGAATGCGAGCGACGCATGCACGAGCTGCTGCTGGCCACTGACCTGGTGCGTTTCGCCGACCGTCCCGCCGGCAAGCTCTCAGGCGGCATGAAACAAAAGCTCGGGCTGTGCTGCGCGCTGATCCATGACCCCGACTTGTTGATCCTCGACGAACCGACCACAGGCGTCGACCCGTTGTCCCGGCGGCGCTTTTGGGAACTGGTCGAGCAGGTGCGCCGCGAGCGCCCGCAACTGACCCTGCTGGTCGCTACGGCCTACATGGAAGAAGCCGAGCAGTTCGAGCATTGCCTGATGCTCGACCGCGGACGCATGATCGCCGCCGGGCCCAGCCGCGAACTGGCCGCCGTGACCCCCAGCGACAAGCTCGACGACGCCTTTACTCACTTTCAGGGTGACAGCAAGCGCAGCGGGCAACCCTTGCACATACCGCCACGGGCCGACAGCAACGCCGAAATCGCCATCGAAGCTCATGAACTGACCCTGCGCTTTGGCGACTTCACCGCGGTCAACAAGGTCAGCTTCGCCATTGGTCGTGGCGAGATCTTCGGCTTTCTTGGCTCCAACGGGTGCGGTAAAACCACCACCATGAAGGTCCTGACCGGCCTGATGCCCGCCAGCGAAGGCAGCGCCAGCCTGCTCGGGCGCCCCGTGGATGCCAGCGACCTGGCCACCCGCAAACGGGTCGGTTTCATGTCGCAGAGCTTTTCCCTGTACGGCGAGCTGAGTGTGCGGCAAAACCTTGAGCTGCACGCACGCCTGTTTGACTTGCCCAACGCCGAAAGTCGTCCGCGCATCGCCGAACTGATCCAGCGTTTCGATCTGAACAACGTGGCCGACCAACAATCCGGCGCGCTTCCCCTGGGGATTCGCCAACGGCTTTCGCTCGCAGTGGCGGTACTGCACCGGCCGGAAGTGCTGATCCTCGACGAACCGACCTCGGGAGTCGATCCCGCCGCCCGTGACGACTTCTGGCGCCTGCTGATCGAGCTGTCACGGGAACAGGGCGTGACCATCTTCCTCTCCACCCATTTCATGAACGAGGCACAACGCTGCGACCGCATTTCGTTGATGCACGCCGGCCAGGTACTGGCCTGCGATACGCCCTCAGCGCTGCAGACCCAGTTCGCCGGCGACACCCTGGAAGACGCCTTCGTGCGCTGCCTGGAGCAGGCGCAGGGCCCGGTGGAGGCGCCTGCCACTGACACCCCGCTGAACACGGCCGCCGCGCCGACGTTACTGCGCCAGCGCCGAGGCTTCAGCCTCAAGCGCCTGTTCGCCCTGGCAAACCGCGAGGGCAAGGAGCTACTGCGGGACAAGGTACGCCTGGCGTTTGCCTTGCTCGGCGCACTGTTCATGATGGTGATCTTTGGTTTCGGGATCTCGCTGGACGTCGAGAACCTCGCCTTTGCGGTCTATGACCAGGACCAAAGCCCGCAAAGCCGCGCCTACCTGGAAGCGTTTCGTGGCTCGCGCTACTTCGATGAGCAAGCACCGATAACCGACCTGGGGCAAATGCACCGGCGCCTGCAGCGTTCCGAGATCAAGCTGGCGCTGGAGATACCGCCGGGCTTTGGTCGCGACCTCTACGCCGGTCGCCAGCCGACCGTAGCCGCCTGGCTCGACGGTGGCATGCCGTTTCGCGCCGAAACCAGCCGGAACTATGTCGAAGCCGTGCATCAGGGCAACCTGGCATTACTGGCGTCCTTGAGCAGTGCCGCTCAGCCGGCACAGCCACTGGTAAACCTGGAAACACGCTTTCGCTACAACCAGGATGTCGTCAGCGTGAACGCCATCGGCCCCGGCGTCATGGCGCTGATTCTGGCCTTCATCCCGGCCATGCTGACCGCGCTGGGTATCGTCCGGGAGAAGGAGTTGGGCTCGATTACCAACTTCTATGCCACACCCCTGACACGCCTGGAATTCCTGCTCGGCAAGCAGGTGCCCTATCTGATCGTCAGCCTGATCAACCTGGCACTGCTGGTGGCGATGAACCGCTGGCTGTTCGGCGTGCCGTTCAAGGGTAGCGCCTTCGCCCTGGCGTGCGGTGGCGTGCTCTACCTGCTGGCGACCACCAGCATGGGAATGCTGATCTCTGCGTTCACCCGCACCCAGATCGCCGCGATCCTCGGCACCATGATCATCACCAGCCTGCCCACCATTCAGTTCTCCGGGTTGATCGTGCCACGCTCGTCACTCGAAGGCACAGCAGCGGTGATGGGGCAGCTGTTCCCCGCCGGCTACTTCCTCGACATCGCCGTCGGCACCTTCACCAAGGCCCTGAGCCTGCGCGAGCTGTGGCCGCAATGCCTGGCCCTGCTGGGATTCTTCCTTGCCTTCACGGGCTTGAGCCTGGCCATGTTGAAAAAGCAGGAGGCCTGATGCATCGCCTTGCTCACATTCTGCGCCTGGGGCTCAAAGAGCTCACCAGCCTGCGCCATGACAGCGTGCTGTTGCTGTTCCTCCTCTATGCCTTCAGTGTGGCCATATATATGCCGGCGGCGGGTTCCGTGATTGGCGTGCACAACGCCAGCGTCGCCGTGGTCGACGAAGACCACAGCCTGATCTCGCGCAAACTCACCCAGGCCCTGCAACCTCCCGAGTTCCAGACGGCCACCGCCCTGTCCTATGACCGGATCGACCAGGTTCTGGACAACGGTCAGTACACGTTCGTGATCAACATTCCGGTGAACTTCCAGACCGACCTGCTCGCGGGGCGCTCACCGGAACTGCAGATCAATGTGGATGCCACCGCCATGAGCCAGGCGTTCATGGGGGCTGGCTACATCGGGCGGATCTTTGAACGCGAGTTGCTCGACTACGCCAACCCCGACTCAAGCGTCGAGCGTGCACCGGCCCTGCTGACCAATCGGGCGTTGTTCAACACCAACCTGGAAGGTGGCTGGTTCCTGGCGGTGATCCAGATCGTCAACAACATCACCATCCTGGCAATCATCCTGACCGGCACAGCACTGCTTCGTGAGCGCGAGCACGGCACCCTCGACCACCTGCTGGTATTGCCATTGACCGCACTGGAAATCATGCTGGCGAAAATTGGCAGCAACGCGCTGGTGGTAGTGCTGTGCACCTGGGTATCGCTGGAGGTGGTGGTCAAAGGCGCACTGGGTGTACCGCTGGCAGGTTCGCTCGGGCTGTTCCTGGCAGTGACCGCGCTCTATCTGTTCGCCAGTACCGCCTTGGGGATTTTCCTCGCCACGCTGGCCCGTTCGACCCCGCAGTTCGGCTTGTTGGCGATCCCGGTGATTATCCCGATGCTGTTGCTCTCGGGCGGCAGCACACCGCTGGACAGCATGCCGCAGTGGCTGCAGTGGGTCATGCAGGGCTCACCCTCGACCCACTTCGTCAGCCTCGCCGCCGCCATCCTGTTCCGCGATGCCGGCGTCGACGTAGTCTGGCCAGACCTGCTCGCGCTCGGCGCGATCGGCCTGTTGTTCTTCAGCATCGCGTTGGCGCGCTTCAGACGAACCCTGACCTCATGATTACTGCACGATCAGGTTGTTGAACAGCAGGTCTTCGACGATCGGCTTGCCCTCTTCGTCATTGAGCACCTGCTGGACCTGCTTCAGCGCTTCCTGACGCAGCTTTTCCTTGGACTCGACATTGCTCATGCTCTCCAGGTTCTGCTGGGTAAACAGTGCAACGAGCTGGTTGCGGATCAACGGCTCATGGTGCTTGACCGCTGCCGCTGCGGCTTCACCGGTCACCCGCAGGGCAACATCAGCCTTGTACACGTGCAGTTTCGGCCCACCGTCGAGGGCATAGTTGCCAACAAAGGGCGGTGTCAGGGAGATGTAGGCCACTTTCGGTGCATCTTCCTTGGACTCCTCGGCCATAGCGGCCGCAGGCAGCATCAGGGCCACCAGCATCACGATCCACGCTTTCACGAATTCACTCCTCAAACAGTTGGCGCCAGCATAACCAGCGCTTTTGGCAAACCCAAGCGCGGGCTTATGCCAGCCTATCAAGCCGGGCCATGCTCGTTGGCCCCAAACCTGCCCTTCTACACTTATCGGCCAGCACACGCAAAGGAATAGCCCGGCCTTGCAAATGGCACATCCCCTGACGGCCAGCTGAACAAATCCTTGCCAGCGTCGGGATCTTTCCTTGAAACGCGCCCTCCAATCGCCTGACCCGCGTGTCCTAACTGACAAGGAAGACGACCATGACTCGCCCAACCCCACTGCCTGCACTTGGCCCCAACGACCTGCTCAAGCTGCTTATCGCGCTGCACAGGGCCGTTGCCAGCGAAGACCGACACGCATAAAAAAACGCCGACCCAGGCATCTGCGTCGGCGTTTCAGGTTAGCGGGAGGTCGTGTGAGCAGGCTTGCCTGCGATGGCTTCGGCGCAGTGCCAGTGAGTGCGCGGCGCCTGCATCGTTGGCAAGCCAACTCCTACAGCGATCCGCGCAGACCACCGTATTTTCTGTGGGAGCGGGCTTGCCCGCGATGCAAGCACCGCGCAAGAGCAATGCGCCCGGCAGGTGCTGGGCGTATCAGAACGCTGGCAGTACCGCACCCTGGTATTTCTTCTCGATGAACGCTTTCACTTCAGGGCTGGTCAGGGCTTTGGCCAGCTTCTGGATAGCGGCGCTGTCCTTGTTGTCTGGACGGGCGACCAGGAAGTTCACGTAAGGCGAGTCGCTGCCTTCGATGACCAGCGCATCTTTGGCCGGGTTCAGACCGGCTTCCAGCGCATAGTTGGTGTTGATCATGTCCAGATCGACCTGGTCCAGCACACGCGGCAGCATGGCCGATTCAAGCTCGCGGAACTTGAGTTTCTTCGGGTTCTCGGCGATGTCTTTCGGCGTAGCCAGGGCATTCTTCGGATCTTTCAGGGTGATCAGACCCGCCTTCTGCAACAGCAGCAGGGCACGACCGCTGTTGCTACCCTCGTTCGGGATCGCAACGGTTGCACCGTCCTTGAGCTCGGAGAGGCTCTTGACCTTCTTCGAGTAGCCACCGAACGGTTCGACGTGAACGCCGATCACCGTTTCCAGGTGAGTCCCTTTACCTTCGTTGAAGTTCTTCAGGTACGGCAGGGTCTGGAAGTAGTTGGCATCCAGGCGCTTCTGGTCGACCTGAACGTTAGGCTGCACATAGTCGGTGAACACCTTGATCTCCAGGTCCACACCTTCCTTGGCCAGCGTTGGCTTGATCAGCTCAAGGATCTCGGCGTGGGGTACCGGGGTAGCCGCAACGACCAGTTTTTCAGCCGCTTGGGCAAAGCCGGCTACCGACAGCGCAGTCGCCAGAGCAGTGAACAGCAGAACCTTTTTCATGCACAGTCCTTATTCGAATCATGGCCATCAGACGACGGCAAAAAGAAGATGCCCGTCATTGAAGACTGGCGTGAGGTGGACAATACCGAGATTTTTTATTCCAGAACAATACCTTTTATTTAGAGGCTTATTCCATTTCGAGAATCTGCCCTTCAACCCTGCGCCCGAGTATCCGCAACGATGAACGCCGGCAAGCTCAGGTGCTCTGGCAGGATCTCGTCACCGGTGCTGACCATCAAGGCAAAGTGGATAACGTTCTCCAGCTCACGGGTATTGCCAGGCCAGCAATGCGCCTCCAGTACGCGCTGTGCCGCCTCACTGATCAGCGGAACCGGCACGTTCAGCCGCTGGCTGTAGATACCGACGAAGTACTCGGCCAACGGCAAGATGTCTCCGACCCGCTCGCGCAAGGCCGGCAGGGTCAAATGCCCCTCATGCAGGTAGTGGTAGAGCCGCTCATGGAACTTTCCCGCACGCACCGCCAATGCCAGGTCGATGCTTGAGGCCGCCACCAGACGCACGTCCACCGGGTTCGGTTGCTGCGCGCCAACGCGGGTGACTTCTCGCGTCTCCAGCGCGGCCAGTAACTTGACCTGAATCGGCAACGGTAAATCGGCGATCTCATCCAGGTACAAGGTGCCGCCATTGGCCGAGCCGAACCAACCGGCCCGGCTACTGGCGGTCCCACTATGGGCGCCCGCACTGTAGCCAAACAATTCAGCATCGGCGTAGGTCGGGCTGATGGCTGCGCAGTTCACCGAAACGAACAACCCGCTGCGATCACTGGCCCGGTGGATCTGCCGCGCCAACAACTCCTTGCCGGTACCGGTTTCGCCGCGAATCAATACCGGCAGGCCCAGCGGTGCAAGCTGCTCCAGCTCCTCACGTAACTGCCGTGAGCGAGGGTCAACGAACACCAGCGCCTTGGCGCGAATACTGAGCGGGCTCTTGTCCAGTTCAGGAAAGGTCAGCAACGGCTGGCCGTGGGTGTCATGAATGGGCATGGCAAACTCCCGCCCGGCCACCAGGCGACCAGGCGTTTCAGATAGAAGTGGTTAACGCCTTGGGATCAGGCGCGGCGCAAGGCGTCTTGTTCCAACCGGCTCTGCAGGCGATACAGGTAAGCAAACCCTTGTTCCCAGCGACGATGCCCGGACTTCACGTTGATGTGACCGGCGCCGGAGAGAATCCCCGCTTCAGCCCCCCAGGCCCGGGCCAGTTGCATCACCCGTGGAGCGCTGGCCGCCGGGTCGTTGTCGGAGCCGACCACCTGGCAAGGGAATGGCAATACCTGTTGCGTGATCGGTGCGAAGTTGCGCAAGGCCGGCGCACAGGTAGGGCGCTCGACATCCGCCGGCGCCACCAGCAGGGCACCACGCACCCGGCGCAACAGGTTGGCACTGGCCTGCGCCGCCCAATGGGCGACAGTGATGCAGCCCAGGCTGTGGGCAATCAGAATGACCGGCGCTGCATCGGCCGCGATAGCCTGCTCCAGCGCTGCCACCCAGTCTTCACGCCGTGGCGTCAACCAGTCAGCCTGTTCGACCCGGGCACTATTGGGCAGGCTTTGTTGCCAGTAACTCTGCCAGTGATCCTCTGGCGAACCCTGCCAACCCGGCACTATCAGGTAACGAATCGACGTGTTGGACATGGGACGCCTCCTGCAGGCTTGCGTGCTTGAGGACCAGTATAGGGCGAGGGTTATATTCGTAAAGGAATAAGAAGCTATTTGGTAATAACCAAAACCAATAATTCGCGTGACAATCTGGACGCTCCGGTGAGCACTGGAGCGCAATAAAAAAGGGGCCGCACCCTGCCAAGGAACGGCCCCTGAAACGCTCGCGTACGGTTAGATGTTCGCGACTTTCTGCCAAACCTTCGGCTTGAAGAACAAGGTCTCGCCACGCACCAGCCCGGTCAGGCTGTCGTGATCCTTGACCACTTCGGCTTCAATCAACTCGCTCTGCCCCTCGACCTTGAGGGTGACCCGGGTCGTCGCACCCAAGGGGCGGATGTCCCGCACTTCAGCGACGTGGTGGCCTTCCATCTCATGGCGCGACAACGACACTTCGTGCGGCCGGAACAGCACGTGATGACCTTCGCTCAGGTGCAACCGGTTGGAATCGCCCAGGAAGTGATAAACAAAGTCGCTGGCCGGGTGCTCATAGACATCCCCCGGCGAGCCGATCTGCTCGATCACGCCCTTATTCATCACCACGATACGGTCCGCGACTTCCATGGCCTCTTCCTGGTCGTGGGTCACGAACACCGAGGTCAGGTTGATGTCTTCGTGCAGCCGCGCCAGCCAGCGGCGCAGCTCCTTGCGCACCTTGGCATCCAGGGCGCCGAAGGGCTCGTCGAGCAGCAATACCTTGGGCTCTACTGCCAGGGCGCGAGCCAGGGCAATACGTTGGCGCTGGCCACCGGACAATTGCTCGGGGTAGCGGTCTGCAAGCCAGTCGAGTTGAACCATGTTCAACAGTTCGTGAACTTTCTCGGCGATCTTGCTCTCGCTCGGGCGCTCGGCCTTGGGCTTCATGCGCAGGCCGAAGGCGACGTTGTCGAACACGCTCATGTGGCGGAACAGCGCATAGTGCTGGAACACGAAGCCGACGTTACGGTCGCGCACGTCGTGGCCGGAGACGTCCTCGCCATGGAAAACGATGCTGCCCTGATCCGGGGTTTCCAGCCCGGCGATAATGCGCAGCAGCGTGGTCTTGCCGCAGCCGGAGGGGCCAAGCAATGCCACCAGCTCGCCGCTGTGGATATCCAGGTTGATGCTGTCCAGGGCCTGGAAAGCGTTGAAGCGCTTGCTGACGTTACGAACTTCGATCGACATGAATTATTCCTCCGCTGCGTTGTGGCGCAGACGGTTAATGCGGGACTCGCTCCACTGCTTGAGCAGCAGGATGAAGAGCGCCAGGATCAGCAACAGGCTGGCCACGCTGAAGGCCGCGACATGGTTGTACTCGTTGTAGAGGATCTCGACATGCAGCGGCAGGGTGTTGGTCACCCCACGAATGTGCCCCGAGACCACCGACACCGCACCGAACTCGCCCATGGCTCGCGCAGTACACAGCACCACACCGTAAATCAGGCCCCACTTGATGTTCGGCAAGGTCACATGCCAGAACATCTGCCAGCCGTTGGCGCCCAACAGGCGCGCCGCTTCTTCTTCCTGGGTGCCCTGCTCCTGCATCAGTGGGATCAGCTCACGGGCCACGAAGGGGACGGTGACGAAGATGGTCGCCAGGACAATCCCCGGCAACGCAAAGACGATCTGAATATCGTGCTCCTGCAGCCACGGCCCGAACAGGCCCTGGGCACCGAACATCAACACGTAGACCAGGCCGGCGATGACCGGTGACACCGAGAACGGCAGGTCGATCAGCGTCACCAGGATGCTCTTGCCACGGAAGTTGTACTTACTGACGCACCAGGCCGCGCTGACACCAAACACCAGGTTCAGCGGCACCGAGATGGCCACGGCAATCAGGGTCAGTTTCAATGCCGAGAGGGCATCGGGCTCAAAGATCGCACTGAAAAACGTACCCAGGCCCATTTTCAGGCCTTGGGACACCACGATGAACAATGGCAACAACAGGAACACGGCAAAGATCAGCCAGCCAAGACCGATTAGCACCCGTCGTGACACTGCGCTGCCACGGCGAGCGGCATTGGCCGAAGCGGCTGCGCCAAGGGAAGACGTAGACATGGACAAAGCCTCCTTCACGGGGTTTCGATGCGCCGCTGCAACAAGTTGATCAGCAGCAGCAGAATGAAGGAAACCACCAGCATCAACACGCCGATAGCGGTAGCACCGGTGTAGTCGTACTGGTCCAGTTTGACCATGATCAACAACGGCAGGATCTCGGTTTTCATCGGCATGTTGCCGGCGATGAAAATCACCGATCCGTATTCACCGACGCCTCGGGCAAAAGCCAGGGCAAAGCCGGTCAGCCAAGCGGGCAGCAGCGCGGGCGCCAATACATAACGGAACACCTGCAAGGGTTTGGCGCCAAGGCAGGCCGCGGCCTCTTCGACTTCCCGCGGGATGTCGGCCAGCACCGGCTGCACCGTACGCACCACGAATGGCAAGGTGACGAAGGTCAGTGCCAGGGTGATACCCAACGGCGTGTAGGCGATCTTGAAGCCCAGGTCAGTGGCGAACTGACCGACCAACCCGGTCGGCGCATACAGCGCGGTCAAGGCAATACCGGCGACGGCAGTTGGCAGGGCAAACGGCAAGTCGATCATTGCATCAATGATCTTGCGCCCCGGAAAGGTGTAGCGCACCAGCACCCAGGCCAGCAGCGTACCGATCAGGCCGTTGATTACGGCAGCGTACAATGCAGTGCCAAAACTGAGCTTGAGCGCCGCCAGCACGCGCGGAGCACTGACGATGGCCCAGAACTGCTCCCACGTAAGCTGGGAGGCATGGACGAACATCGCCCCCAGCGGTATGAGCACAATCAGGCTGAGGTACACCAAGGTGTAGCCCAGCGTCAGCCCGAAGCCGGGTATGACGGGGGAGATACGACGTGACATAAAGGTCCTTGGTTGAACGCAGTAAGCCCGGAACGAATCCCGGGCCCATGCTGGCTACTGAACGGCTTTCATCCTGGCGGTGACAATTCACTGCGCCGTGTAGATCTGATCGAACACCCCGCCATCGTTGAAGAACTTGGGCTGCGCAGTTTTCCAGCCACCGAAATCTTTGTCGATAGTTACCAGGTCCAATTTCGGGAACTGCTTGGCATACTCGGCCGCCACTTTCACATCACGCGGACGATAGAAGTTCTCTGCGGCGATCTTCTGCCCGGCCGGGCTGTACAGGTACTTGAGATACTCCTGGGCAATGGCCTCGTTGCCTTTTTTCTCGGCATTCTTGTCGACCACAGCAACTGGCGGCTCAGCCAGGATCGACAGGGACGGTACGACAATCTCGAACTTGTCGCTGCCGCCGTCTTCCTTCAATGCCAGAAACGCCTCGTTCTCCCAGGCCAGCAGCACGTCACCCTGGCCATTGTTGACGAAGGTAATGGTCGAGCCGCGGGCACCGGTGTCCAGCACAGGCACACGCTTGAACAGTTCCTTCACATACTCCTGCGCCTTGGCTTCACTGCCGCCGGCTTTCAGGCCGTAGGCCCAGGCAGCAAGAAAGTTCCAACGTGCGCCCCCGGAGGTTTTCGGGTTCGGGGTAATCACCGACACGTCGTTCTTGATCAGGTCGCCCCAGTCCTTGATGCCTTTGGGGTTGCCCTTGCGTACCAGGAAAACGATGGTCGAGGTGTAAGGGGTACTGGCGTCCGGCAGGCGGGTCTGCCAGTTCTCCGGCAAGCCTTTGCCGAGCTTGGCGACTTCATCGATGTCGCCCGCCAGGGCCAGGGTGACCACGTCGGCGCGCAGGCCGTCGATGACCGCGCGAGCCTGTTTGCCCGAACCGCCGTGGGACTGCTGGATCTGCACCTTGTCGTCCGGGTGAGCCTGCTGCCAGTGCTTGATGAACTCGGCGTTGTACTGCTGGTACAGCTCACGGGTCGGATCGTAGGACACGTTCAGCAGCTCGTAGTCCTTGGCGATGGCGGAACCGGCAAAAACGGCACTGGCGAGAGCCGCCAGAGCATAACGGCGAATGGACATGGTGAAGCTCCTGACGTTGGCTTTTCTTCTAATGTGTAGGCAGGTTGCTACGAGGCTTCAGCTCGCCTTGTTGCTGGCGTTCTGCAACCGGAATTTTTCCTTGCGTTCGATCTGGACGACTTGGGCGTTATGAACAGTGATCTCCACGGCACCGAATCGCAGATCGCGCAGAGCGCTCTGGATCTCCCGCAGAATGGTGGCTTCGTCCTGTCCATCAACGCTACGCAACGATGCGCTCATAACCCGTACTCCTGTGGCTAAAGGGTGCCGTGCAGTAGCAGGGGATGTAAGCGACTGCGCTGGCTTGAGGGCAATCTTAGAGAGGGCTGAATATTCTTAAAAATACTATTTGAGAATTTTTATATAACTTTTAGTGCTTATCGCCAGCACGGCTGGCTCCTACGGGTGCTGCAACGCATGCAGGAGCCGGCCTTGCCGGCGATGCACAGGGTTTACCAACGCACTTGCTGCGCCGGAACCGGACGGCCATACCAATAGCCCTGCCCCAGGTCGCACTGCTGCTCCAGCAGACATTGCGACTGCTCGGCATGCTCGATGCCTTCGGCCTGGATCTGCATACTCATGCTTCGAGCCAATGCAATGATTACCCGGACAATCGCCATGTCGTCTTCATCACTCGGCAAACCGGCCACAAAGCCCTGGTCGATCTTCAGCTTCTGCACCGGCAGGCGCTTGAGGCGCAGCAGCGAGGAATAGCCCGTACCAAAGTCATCGATGGCCAGGCGCAAGCCAAGCTCACGCAAGCGATGCAGTTGCTCAAGCGCCACCTCAGGGTCTTCCATGACTGCACTTTCGGTCACTTCAAGCTCCAGAAAGGCGGGCGCCAGTTGGGTTTCATGCAGTATCTGAGCAACAAGCTGGTACAAGTCTCGGTGCACGAACAAACGGCTGGAAACGTTTACCGCAATAAAGTCCAGGGGCTTGCCCTCGCGCTGCCATTGGACCATCTGCAGGCAAGCCTGGCGCATGACCCAGGTGTCGATATCGGAGATCAAACCCGTGCGCTCGGCAATCGGGATGAACTCTCCCGGCGGCACCAGGCCGCGTTGCGGATGCTGCCAGCGTACCAACGCCTCGACACCGATCATCCGCCCACTGCTCAGGTCGTGCACCGGCTGGTAGTACACCCGCAGCTCTTCCTGCTCCAGCGCCCGACGCAATTCGGCGGCGGTTTCTACCCGCTGCTGAGCGTGGGCGGTCAGCTCTTCGGTGTACAGCGCATAACCTGCACGACCATTGCCCTTGGCCTTGAACAGGGCCGAGTCGGCATTGCGCAGCAACTGCTCGGCACTGAGTGCATCACCGGGGAACAGACTGATACCGATACTGACACTGATGAACAGACGATGGTTGTCCAGCTCAATGGGGGCCTTCATGCTGTCGATGATGTTCTGCGCCATCACCGCCGCCTGGCCAAGCTGCGAGCAATTCTCCAGCAATACCGCAAACTCATCGCCCCCCAGGCGCGCCAGTGTCACCCCTTCGCCGATCACGCCCTTGAGGCGTTCGCCAACAGACTTGAGCAACTGGTCACCAATGTTGTGCCCCAGGCTGTCGTTGATACTCTGGAAGTGATCGAGGTCGAGCAGCAACAGGGCGCATCCGCGCTTGTTGGTTTGCGCCGCTGCCAGCGCCTGGGCGGTACGGTCATTGAACAGCAGGCGATTGGGCAGGCTGGTCAGCGGGTCGTGATGCGCCAGGTAGGCCAGCTCGCGCTCCGTGTGCTTGATTGCGCTAATATCGCTGAAAACAGCGACATAGTGGCTCACAAAACCGCTATCGTCGAGAATCGCACAGATGGTTTGCCACTGCGGGTAGACCTCGCCGCTTTTACGCCGGTTCCAGATTTCACCGCTCCACTCGCCCTTTTGCGCGAGGGCCGCGAACATCTCCTGGTAGAACTGCGAACCATGCCGACCCGACTTGAACTTGTTCGGCCGGTGACCGATCACTTCCTCTTTCTGGTAGCCGGTAATTCGCATGAACGCCCGGTTTACATGCACGATCAAGCCCTGGCGGTTGGTCACCAGCACCCCCTCAAGGGTGCTGTCGAAGACGGCCGCAGCCATTCGCAGGCGCTCCCGGTCTTCGCGGCGCAAACGGGCACCGACGCCGATAAATTTCAACAGGCGCACACGCGAATAGAAGATCAACAGGGTGGTGCAGAGCACCCACACGAAAGCATTGACCATCTGCCAGCGCAACAGCTGGGCAGGATCATCGAAAAGACGGCTTAGTATTTGGTCAGACAGCCCGAGCCACAGGACTGATAACACCAGATAGAGCGCAGCCATGCGCAGTGCATCTCGTGCAGAAACAGACATAATGTGCCAAGTAAACCCACACAATTTGGAAAGGCATTATAGTGGCAGAAATTCCCAGTGAACTCCTATCTAAAAGCACAACTGGTTTTATTTGACTCGCCAGGGATAATGTTCCTTGCTTTTTTTGCTCTACGAGGGCCAACCCGGCTATGTGGTACAACGGTTTACTCGATTTATCCGCCTGGCAACTGCTGGCAGTCACGCTGCTGATGACCCACGTGACCATTGTCAGCGTCACGGTTTATCTGCACCGCTATTCCGCTCACCGCGCGCTGGAACTCAACGCCGGGCTCAAGCATTTCTTCCGTTTCTGGCTGTGGCTGACCACCGCACAGAACACCCGTGAGTGGACCGCCGTCCACCGCAAGCACCACGCCAAGTGCGAAACCGTCGACGACCCGCACAGCCCGGTCGTAAAGGGCCTGTCCACGGTGATGCGCAAAGGGGCCGAACTCTACCGGGAAGAGGCACGCAATCCGGAAACCCTGCGTATCTATGGCAAGAACTGCCCAGAGGACTGGATCGAGCGCAACCTCTACTCGCGCTACAAGCTGGGCGGCATCGCCCTGATGGCAATCATCGACCTGCTGCTGTTCGGCACCATCGGCATCACCATCTGGGCCGTGCAGATGATGTGGATTCCGTTCTGGGCCGCCGGCGTGGTCAACGGCCTTGGCCATGCCGTCGGCTACCGCAACTTCGAGTGCCGCGACGCCGCGACCAACCTGGTGCCGTGGGGCATCATCATTGGTGGCGAAGAACTGCACAACAACCACCACACCTACCCGAATTCGGCCAAGCTCTCGGTCAAGAGCTGGGAGTTCGACATGGGTTGGGCCTGGATCAAGCTGTTCAGCCTGCTGGGGCTGGCCAAGGTGCAACGTGTCGCGCCCATCGCCCACCGGGTTGCAGGCAAGGGCCAACTGGACATGGACACCGCCATGGCCATCCTCAACAACCGTTTCCAGATCATGGCGCAGTACCGCAAGCTGGTAATTGGTCCGTTGGTCAAACAGGAGCTGGCACGGGTCGACGGCTCGGTGCGTCATCAGTTCCGCCGCGCCAAGCGCTTGCTGTCTCGTGAAACCAGCCTGCTGGAAGACCGCCATCACCTGCACATCCAGAGCATGCTCGAGCACAGCCAGACACTGCGCACCATCTATGAAAAGCGTCTGGCACTGCAACAGATCTGGGCTCGCACCAGCGCCAACGGCCATGACATGCTGGCCGCAATAAAGGACTGGGTACACGAAGCCGAGGCCAGCGGCATCCAGTCGCTACGCGAATTCGCTGCCCAACTGAAAACCTACTCGCTACGCCCCGCCCTGGCCTGATGCCGTTGATCGGCGCGCCCTTCCCAAGGGCGCGCCGACCGGAACTTCAGCACACTTTCCAGCTCTTACAAGCATATCGTCCGCGTGGCGGGCCGGGTCGTGGCCGCACGCCCTTGCCTTTTGAGAAGCTGCGCGCCAATGGTCAAGCACACGCCCACCTCCATGCCCCAACACCCACCGCCCGAGGCCGCTCAGACCCTGCTGGACCTGATGCATGCTCAAGGTGAAGTGGCTCGCCTGAGCGAACGCGAACAGCTGTTCAGCTCGCTGCTCGACAGCGTCAATGCCGTGCTCTGGGCCTTTGACTGGGAAAGCCGCAAGGTGCTCTACGTCAGCCCGGCGTACGAGCGTATCTTCGGTCGCCCCGCCAACTTGCTGTTGGCCGACTACAACGCGTGGCGCAACAGCGTTTTCCCGGAAGATCTGGAGTACGCCGAACGCAGCCTTGCCGAAGTACTGGTCAAAGGCGCCGTGGAAAACCGCGAGTACCGCATCCTGACAGCCGACGGCCAGCTTCGCTGGCTCAGTGACAAGTGCTTCATCAACCAACAGACTGACGGCGATCATCGGGTAATCGTGGTTGGTATCGCCGAAGACATCACCGAAAAAAAGCAGCTTGAAGGTGAACTGCAACGCCTGGCAACGACCGACGTGCTGACCCAGAGCAGCAATCGCCGGCACTTCTTCGACTGTGCCCGCAGCGCCTTTGCAAAGGCCCGCCAGGATGACACCGCCCTGTGCTTCCTGCTGCTGGACATTGATGACTTCAAACAGATAAACGATACCTATGGCCACCCGACCGGCGACCAGGTGCTGCTGCGCATCGCCGACAGCGGCAAAGCCGTCCTGCGCCGCGGCGATCTGTTCGGACGAATCGGCGGCGAAGAGTTCGCCGCGATATTCCCTGACTGCACGCCGGAAATGGCACAGCACGTTGCCGAGCGCTTGCAACGCGAGATCCAACGCCTGAGCTTCAGTCACGAAGATCAAACCTTCGGGGTAACCGTCAGCCAAGGGCTGACCGGCATTGTCGATACCGACAAAACCCTCGACAGCCTGTTCGCCCGTGCCGATGCGGCGATGTACCAGGCCAAGCGACAAGGCAAGAACCAGATTGTTCTAGGCTGAGCGCTGGTGTACCAGCACAGCCAATAGCAATCAGGCACTCACCCCTTGCGCAAACGCCTCAACTCGCTTGCGCCAACCTTGAGCAGGCGTGCTGCCTTGCTCTCGACGATGGCGTCCAGCGACGCCTCGGCAGGCAAGTGCACCAGTTGCCCGACCAGGTTCATGACCAAGGCTTCCCGTGAATAGACCCCACCGCCAAGGTGGTACACCCCCGCGATCAACTCACGCAGCTCCAGCGGCAGGCGCCAGCGTGTACGCAGCGCCGATCCATAGGCCGCCGCTGATTGCGACAGGGCCAATTCGACACTGGCTTCGTCCAACTCACCACCGGCCAGGCGCCATTCCTGCATACAGCGCAACACCGCCAACTCACCCAGGCAATGGAGCAAACCTGCGCAGTAACAGCGTTCCTCATCCAGCTCAAGGATGCGCGCCAGGGTGCGGGCATACTCTGCCGTATGCAACGACAGCGCCCAGTAACGCTCGGCATAGCCAGACAGCAGTGGATCATCGAGCTTGGCGCTGCGCTTGAGCGCAAGGCCAAGAATCAGGTTCATGCTCTGGGTCGAGCCCAGTTTGTTCAGGGCCTGCAACAATGACTGCACCTGCCCGTCATGATGCACCGCAGCGCTGTTGGCCGCTGCAATCAACACGGCCGTGATCTGCGGATCGGTGCGGATCTCTTCCTCCAGGACCTTCAGATTCAAGCCTTGTGCCTTCAGGCTGCGCTTGACCGCCTTCTGAACATCGGCCAGCAGCGGGCCACCGTCAGCGGTAGCGCGGCGGTCCTCAAGAAAACGCGTTAATGTCATGCTGGCTGGCAGCGACGGCACAGAACAGGCAACTGGTGCACCGGCCGAAAGCAACAGCTGCTCCAGACGCTGACGCAGCGAATCCATGTTCAAGGGTTTGCTCATGTACGCGGTAGGCGCCAGCGGCAAGGCCTCTCGCACACTGGCACTGTCGCTACGACTGCTCAACAAAATGAACGGCAACGGCGGCTGACGGCGCTTGGCACGCACCGAGCGCAGCAGGTCAAGACCATCCAGCCCAGGCAATTCACGCGAGGCAATGATCAGGTCAGGCTGGGTGGCCAGCGCAGAGAGCGCCTCATGACCATCAGCGCACACCTGCAGGGACGCATCACAGCGCACATCCAGCAACACCTGAGTCAGCATGTCTCGTACCCATGGGTCGCCTTCGGCGATCAACACACAGGGCTGGCCGGGTGAATCTGCAACGGTCATAAGGTTCTCCTGAAAACGTCTGCATGCAATCCACTGCACCTTCCAAGATGTCCATTGCTGGCTACCTTAGTACGCCGCCCATTCCTTTGGCATAAAAAAACCCGCCGAAGCGGGTTTTTTCTTTAGCGCGTCACAGTTTACGCGAGTTCGGCGAAGCACTCTTCAATGATTGCCAAGCCTTTGTCCAACTGTGCGTCTGGCGCGGTCAGCGGAACCAGGATACGCAGGACGTTGCCGTAGGTGCCGCACGACAGCAGGATCAGGCCCTTGTCGCGTGCCTTGGCTACAACCTGAGCAACGGCGGCAGGGTTTGGCGCGTGGGAGTCCTTACCTTCGAAGACTTCAACGGCGATCATCGAGCCCAGGGCACGCACGTCACCGATCACTGGGTACTTGTCCTGAATCTTGCGCAGGCCAGCAACCAGGCGCTCGCCAACAGCGTTGCTGCGCTCCAGCAGTTTCTCTTCTTCGAACACTTCCATCACGGCCAGAGCAGCGGCGCATGCGATCGGGCTACCGGCATAGGTGCCGCCCAGGCCGCCTGGGGCGATAGCGTCCATGTATTCGGCCTTGCCGCAAACACCGGCCAGTGGGAAACCACCGGCGATGGATTTGGCGAAGGTGGTCAGGTCTGGGGCAACACCCATCTGCTCCATCGCGAAGAAGGTGCCAGTACGGCCAGCGCCGGTCTGTACTTCGTCAGCGATCATCAGGATGCCGTGCTGGTCGCACAGGGCGCGCAGACGCTTCATGAACTCTTTAGGCGCAACGTAGAAACCACCTTCGCCCTGTACTGGCTCGATGATGATCGCGGCGATGTCTTTTGGCTCAGCGTCGTTCTTGAAGATGCGCTCGATGCTGGCGATCGAATCGTCGACGCTCACACCGTGCAGTGCGCATGGGTACAGTGCGCGGAAGATGCCGCCTGGCATCAGGCCCATACCAGCCGAGTAAGGCACGACTTTACCGGTCAGGCCCAGGGTCATCATGGTACGACCGTGGTACGCGCCGGTGAACGCGATCACGCCGGTACGGCCAGTGGCGGCACGGGCGATCTTCACGGCGTTCTCAACGGCTTCGGAACCGGTGGTGACCAGCAGGGTTTTCTTGGCGAAGTCGCCTGGAACCTTGGCGTTGATCTTCTCGCACACTTCAACGTACGGCTCGTAGGCCAGTACCTGGAAGCAGGTGTGAGTCAGCTTGTGCAGCTGTTTTTCAACAGCGGCGATGACTTTCGGGTGCACGTGACCGGTGTTCAGCACCGCGATACCGCCAGCGAAGTCGATGAACTCGCGACCTTCAACGTCGGTAACAGTGGCGTTCTTCGCGCTGTCAGCGAAGATTGGGTGGATCTGGCCAACACCGCGTGGGACGGCGGCTACACGGCGTTGCATCAAGGATTCGTTGGTCTTGTTGCTCATGAACATGTCCTCATTCGCCACACAGTGGCGTAGTTTCAAGGCTTGGGCGACCGGGGTTCAACTGCCACAGCATGCGCTGATCGACTGCTACAGGATCCGGGGCGCCAGGTATCGGCTTGTGTCTAAAAAGGCCAGCGAGGCGTCACTCTCGCGCCTCGCTGGCAGAGGTAAAACGTTAACCGGCGATCAAACGCTGATGCACAGGTATTTGATTTCCAGGTAGTCCTCGATGCCGTACTTGGAGCCTTCACGGCCCAGGCCCGAAGCCTTGATGCCGCCGAACGGTGCGACTTCGTTGGAGATCAAACCGGTGTTGATACCGACCATGCCGTATTCCAGCGCTTCAGCAACACGGAACACACGGCTCATGTCGCGGGCATAGAAGTACGAGGCCAGGCCGAATTCGGTGTCGTTGGACATGGCGATGACTTCGGCTTCGTCCTTGAAACGGAACAGCGGTGCCAGCGGGCCAAAGGTTTCTTCCTTGGCCACAGCAGCCGTCTTCGGTACGTCGACCAGTACGGTCGGCTCGAAGAAGTTGCCCTCGATCAGCTTGCCACCGGTCAGTACCTTGGCGCCTTTGCTAACGGCGTCAGCAATGTGCTCCTGGACCTTGGCCACAGCCTTGTGGTCGATCAGCGGGCCAGTGGTGGTGCCTTCTTCCAGACCGTTGCCGATCTTCAGTTTGGCGACCGCTGCACGCAGCTTCTCGGCGAAGGCATCGTAGACACCATCCTGCACGTAGATACGGTTAGCGCAGACACAGGTCTGGCCGTTGTTGCGGTACTTGGAGATGATCGCGCCTTCAACGGCCTTATCCAGGTCCGCGTCGTCGAACACGATGAACGGTGCGTTACCGCCCAGTTCCAGGGAAACCTTCTTGATGTCCTTGGCGCATTCGGCCATCAGCTGGCGACCGATTTCGGTCGAGCCGGTGAACGACAGCTTGCGCACGATCGGGTTGCCGGTCAGCTCGCTGCCGATGTCGCCAGCGCTGCCGGTCACCACGCTCAGCACGCCTTGCGGAATGCCGGCACGGTGCGCCAGCTCAACCAGGGCCAGGGCCGAGTAAGGGGTCTGCGAAGCAGGCTTGAGCACCATGGTGCAACCGGCGGCCAGGGCTGGGCCGGCTTTACGGGTGATCATCGCCGCCGGGAAGTTCCACGGGGTGATCGCGGCAGTAACACCGATTGGCTGCTTGATAACGATCAGGCGCTTGTCTGGCTGATGGCCAGGAATGGTGTCGCCATAAACGCGCTTGGCTTCTTCAGCGAACCACTCGATGAAGGAAGCGGCATAGGCGATCTCGCCCTTGGCTTCGGCCAGTGGCTTGCCCTGCTCGGTGGTCATCAGGCGCGCCAGGTCATCCTGGTGCTCAATCATCAATTCAAACCAACGACGCAGCTTGCCAGCGCGCTCTTTGGCGGTCAGTGCGCGCCAGGCTGGCAGCGCCTTGTCGGCGGCCTCAATGGCACGGCGGGTCTCGGCGGCGCCCATCTTCGGCACGGTGCCGATGATTTCGCCCGTTGCCGGGTTGTTCACCTTGATCGTCTGACCGTTGTCCGCGTCCAGCCAGATACCATCGATATAGGCTTGCTGGCGGAACAACTGGGCGTCTTTAAGCTGCATGTCGGCGTCCTTAACAGCACCGTGCGCACACGGAGCGAATTGTTGATTGTAAAAAAGGAGCCCTCAGGTGGGGCTGCCGTCAGGAATTCACACACCGGGCCAGCCCACGAAACCACCGTCGCAGGATCAGGCACCACGCAAGAGCGTTTGAAATCTCAAACGAATCCTAGGATTAAAGGGGTTAAAGGACAATAGGCTGTTCGAAAAAAAGAACAAAAAGCTGCTCAAAGAACCTTTTTTCGGATCAACGTCACTTATAGCCCCTTCAGTGTGCGAAATCGACTACAGATTCTGACGATGGACGCCGACAGGTGAGATGGGTATCATGGCGCCCGCGTTGCACTCGTAGCTCAGCTGGATAGAGTACTGCCCTCCGAAGGCAATACTCGTCGGGTTGAGAAGGGTGACAGCTAGTGGTCAAATGACCGCCGCAACAATTACGCACCAGTAGCTCAGCTGGATAGAGTACCGCCCTCCGAAGGCGGTGGTCGTGGGTTCGAATCCCGCCTGGTGCGCCATATCTCATTGATTTATCGATCTTTTTGTAAAAGAACGATTCTTCAGCTCGCTCCAACTTACAGCCACACTCCGAAATCAAATCAACTGCTTTTGAAGCGGCCAATGAGTACTGCCTGAATGGCTCGTTTTAGGCTGATTTTCGGGCTGTGCCAATTCTGTGCCTAAACCGTGCCTTACCGTTGCGCACGGTTTATGTCCCAAGCGTTTTACTGAGTACTAGCCGTGTGTACCGGAAATGCTTCAGCGCACCTAGCCTGTAACCAGTTCACCCCAACATGCCTCTCATGCTCTGCTGCAACGACGACTTGAGCGCCGCATCACTGGCTACCAGGCGGTAAAGCTCTAGATCCTGGCGGCGTATCAGCATCACTTCTTCGAAGATCTTCTCGAACGCCAGGGCACGGTGGTCTTCGTCCTGACTTTTCTGGTACTTGGGCTCAAAGTCCGGGTGTTCCTGAATACCTTTGAGGATGCTCAGGAACTTCACGCGCTTTTCTTCCGTGGTCACACCCCAGCCTTGGAACCAGCGCTCGTTGAAGCTCTGGATGATCTGGTCCAGCGGGTCTTTTTCCTGCTCGCCGCCATGTACCCCGCGCGGGTTTGGGTTGGCGGGATCCAGTTCGGTTTCCGCGTCATCCAACGCAATGCTGTGGTTCAGCTTTACCCGCTCTAACCCATAGGACGCCAGGTCAACCGAGTTGAGCAGGGCATCAATTTCGTCGGCGTCTTTGTCCTTGACCTTGAGTTTCGGGATTAGGAACTTGAGGAACCAGAACAGCTTTTCCCAGGCCACAATCTCGTACGGCATAATCGAAGCCATCTGGCCGTAGATCTTCACGAACTGCTTGGCCTTGATCTTGAAATCGACCTTGGCTTCATCCTCCAACTCCAGTTCCACGTCGAAGCGCTCAACGGCGATATCGATCAGCACCGCCAGCTGTTCGGCATCGACATTGTCGAAGTACTGCGTGGCAAATGCCTCCACCTCCGACCATTCGTAGACGCCGACCTCTTCCAATTGGTCCTTGAGTTCGTGCAATACATTGATGTCCGTAGCGCCGGACAGGCTGGTGGCGGTGTAGAACGGGTCGAAGGAGGCCTTGATGTCCTCCACCTGATTGAAGAAATCCAGAACGAACAAGTCTTCGGTCTTTTTGCCCCACTTCGGCGCGGCGCGATTGAGGCGCGACAGCGCCTGCACGGCGAGTACGTACTGCAGCTTCTTGTCCACGTACATGGCACACAGCTTGGGCTGATCGAAGCCGGTCAGGTACTTGTTGGCCACCACCAGTAAGCGGTACTCGTCGGTGTCGAACTTGTCCCGCGTATCCCCTTCGGCAAAGCCGTTGATGCCGGCTTCGCTGTACTCGATGCCATCAACCAGTTTTTCCCCGGAGAAGGCAATCAGCGCCTTGAATGGATTACCGCGCGCCGCCAGCAGACGGATGATGGCCTTGTGATAACGGATGGCTGACTCGATGTTCTGGGTGATGACCATGCCCTTGGCCTGACCCTTGAGCTTTTTCGGCGTGACCACCTGCTCGATGAAGTGCTCCAGCATCACGTCGGCCTTGACGTCGATGGTCTGCTGGTCGCGCTCGACATAGGCGCGCAGCTTCTTCTGCGCCTTCAGTTTGTCGAATAGCGGGTTGTCCTCGATGGACTTCTGAATCTCGTAGTAGCTGCGGTAAGTGGTGTAGTTGGCCAGCACATCGAGGATAAAGCCCTCCTCGATGGCCTGTTTCATCGAGTACAGGTGGAAGGGTGCGAAGCGGCCATCTGCCTGCTGCTCACCGAATTTTTCCAGCGTGCTGTTCTTCGGCGTGGCGGTGAAGGCGAAGTACGAGGCATTACCGCGCATCTTGCTGTTCTTGATGGCGCTGAGGATCTTCTCCTGAGTGTCGTCTTGATCGTCGCCGCCCATCACCGAATTCATCGTCCCGTGGCTGCTGCCGTCCTGCGAGCTGTGCGCCTCATCGATGATCACGGCGAAGCGCTTGCCGGCCATGTCGTCAATGCCATCGACGATCCAGGGGAACTTCTGGATGGTGGTGATTATGATCTTCTTGCCTTGCTCCAACGCCTGTTTGAGGTCGGATGACTTCAGCGCCGGGGCGATGATGTTTTTCACCTCGGAGAACTCGCGCAGGTTCTCACGCAACTGCTTGTCCAGCAGGCGGCGGTCGGTCACCACAATCACCGAGTCAAACAGCGGCACATCCAGGCCACGCGCGCCAGCAACCTCCAGCGAGGCCGGATAGGTTTCGATCAGCTGATAGGCCGCCCAGGTGATGGAGTTGGACTTGCCCGAGCCGGCCGAATGCTGGATCAAGTAGCGCTGACCCACGCCGTGCTGGCTGGCATGGTCTACCAGACGGCGCACCACATCCAGCTGGTGGTAACGCGGAAAGAACAGCGTGCGCTTGGCCAGTGGCGTCTTGCTGCTGCCGTCCAGGCGCACAAAGTGCTGGATGATATTGGCCACGCTCTCGCGGCTGAAGATCTCCCGCCACAGGTAGGCGCTCTTATGCCCAGCCGGGTTGGGCGAGTTGCCGGCACCGTGGTTGTGGCCCTTGTTGAACGGCAGGAAGAACGTCGCGGCACCGGCCAACTTGGTGGTCATGTAGACCTCGTCGGTATCCACCGTCATGTGGACCAAGCAACGGCCGAATTGCAGCAGCGGTTGGCCCGTGTCGCGGTCCTGCTTGTACTGCTTCTGCCCGTGATAACGGGCATTCTGGCCCGTCCAGGGGTTCTTCAGTTCCAGGGTGGCGAAGGGCAAGCCGTTGATAAACAGCACTAGGTCGATCTCTTCCAGCGGATTACTCGAGGAGTAACGCACCTGGCGGGTGCTGCTGAAGATATTCGCCGCAAACTGCTGTTTGACCCATGCCGAGCTGCTGGCCAATGGCGCGGGGTAAATTAGGTTGAGGTGTACATCATCGATGGACAGGCCGCGCTTGAGCAGGTGCAGCACGCCGTACTTCTTCGCCAGCCGGTCGAAGCGCTCCAGAATGCGCAGGTCCCAGTCCTCGTAGCGCTGCTTGAGGCGCTCCAGCTCATCGCCCTGGCTGTCCTGCAGGAATTGCCACAGGCAGCGGGTATCCACCGCATAGCGCGGATTGAAATCCGAGGCGCGGCCTAGTTGATAGCCGTGGTTGGGGCCTGCAGGTATGGGGCGCATCTTAACCAATGCAGCTGCGCTGGCGGTGTAATCGCTGTTTGTTTGGCCGCAAATACAGCGAAGGAGCCTTTCGGCCCCTTCGAACTTAGTTACCCAACAGGCTTTCAAGCTTCTCGATCAGGAAGTCCAGCGGGCTACGACCCTCCAGGCGTTTTTCGAAAACTTCGTTGCGGTGGTAAGCGACCCAGGTTTCTAGGGCATGCCGATTATCTTTCTCGTAGCCGGAGCCAAGGATGCAAACAAGCTCTGTGCCATAAGGGTTCTCAAGGTAGTGACTCATGGCTGAGGCCAGATGCTTGAGGTACTTATGCTCGCGGGCCTCCATCGATGGATGCAGAGGGGTCACGTTGTCACGTTTGATCAGTTTCATGTGTAAGCTCCTCAGGCCTTGAGATTGGCTCTAATCAGGTTGTCGAATGCACTGCCGTCACGGCGGGTCAGGTTGGGCACATAACGCGAATAAACACGGAACAGCATCTCAGTGGTGGTGTGCCCCATCTGCCGGGCGATCCACTCCGGGTTTTCACCGGCAGCCAGCCAAAGGGTCGCGGCTGTATGGCGGGTATGATAGGGACGCCGCCTGCGCAAACCCAGGTGACGCAGCAGCGGGTACCAAACCCGGTCATTGATGTTGCGGTATGCGTGCGGCGTACCTTCGCGGGTGCAGAAGACGAACTGGCCGCTGCCGGTTTTCTCCCGCTGGGCAAGAAGCGCCTGGTAAACCGGCTCGGACATATCGATTTCGCGCTGTGAGCCGTCATTCTTGGTGTAGTCGAGCTTGCCGCCCACCCAGGTTTCACGGATCAGAATCTGCCGACGCTGAAAGTCGACGTACTTCCACTGCAAACCATCAACTTCGGCTGTGCGCAGTCCTGTGAAAAAGCGCACGGTGTAGTAGTTGCGGAAGTCCTCACGCACGGCACCGAGAATCTGCAGCACCTCATCCAGAGTGAAAGGCTCTACGTCTGTCTTGGGGACTTTCAGTGATTTGATGTTGAGGTATGGCGAGGTAAACTCGAACCGGTCAGCTGCCTCACTAAGGATCATGCGCAATGGCGTCATGATGTGGTTGATTCGCGTCGCTGTCAGACTCTGACCTTTCTGCCCGGGGACTTTGCCGAGTGCCGAGCGGAAAGACAGAAGTTCTGCTTTGGTGATGGAGCTGACCTCTTTTTTGCCAAACTCAGGCAGCAAGTGCTTATCGAGAGTAAGGCGTACGGTTTTGGCGTGCGTATCACGCCACTCGACCCTCATCTCCTCAAACCACAGTTCGGCAAAATCCTTGAACAGTGGTGTTTTCAGCGATGCACAGCCAGCCTGCAGCCTACTGATCTCCAGTACTTTGCTGCTTTGAGGGAAGTAGGTGGCATAGTTGAAGCTCCCAAGGGTGATTTCTGCTTCGATGCGCTCCAGGATCTTCTGCAGCTTTTTCCGGTTAGCTGGCGTATCAGGCAGCGTGGTCTGCTCGCGGCAGCGTTGATCCAGGTAGGTGAAGTCAAAAAACAACTTCTCGTTGTCGGCACGCGCTCGAATCTTACCCATGGCAGATACCCCCTCCGGCCATCGGCACCAGCCCGGAAGTCCGCGAGAATTTCTGCATGTCTTCTTCGACGGCTTCCCAGATGAAAAGGATCTTGCGGCCGCCAAAGGGACGGAAGTAGTGGATCCCTTCCAGCAGGACTGAATCTTTCAAGCGATTACGGATGGTGCGCGCGTCGTACTTCATTCGCGTGGCCAACTCTTCGGTAGTCAGGTATGTGTGAGACATGGCTATGCCCTCTCTGTTAAATTGAACGACAGCGGATTCTTATGAGCTTCTGGATGCTCATAATGATCTCCTGCGGATCAATATAACGCTCATTTTGAGCTTTGCAAGGACAAAATGATCTTCTATAGATCATTTTTGGAGATTAGGATGGTCAAGTGCCATTTATCTCGCTTACTGGGCGAGCGGAAACTGAAGATCAGTGACGTGGTCAGGGACACGGGGATCAACCGCGGAACCCTCACGCGGCTCTATCACGAGACCGCGCAGAGGGTGGAGCTCAAGGACCTGGAAACGATCTGCCAGTACCTGAACTGCCAGGTGGGAGACTTGCTGGAACTGCAGGATGAACCGGAGGGCTGAACGCCCTCCGGACTTGGTCAGGCTCGGAAATGCCAGTCGATGGAGGCCATCAGCATCAGGTAGCGCAGGGCTGCGCCGGAGTGTTGGTTCTGCTCCTGAGCTGTGAGCGCTACACCTGGTAAACGCAGTGTCACTCGAATACCCAAGCGGCTGTTCTGGGTGCTTCGATTCTCTGGAACTTGCTCAATGAACTTCAAGCGAGGTTTCCCCAGAACCGTTCGCCAACTGCTTTTGGTTTGCCTTGGCGTGCGCGTGTCGTAAATGATGAACTCAGTATCAACCAAAGGGATGCCCAGTTCAGATAGCAGCCAGAGATACTCACGGGCACTCTGCTCATCCTTGCCGGAGTAGAAACGCAGTGTCGTCTCGCTCGCCCAGCAGCGCTCCACAAAGTCGTCCAGTACTCGGCCAGCTTTGGCTTTATACCGGCTGCTTAGTAGGCGGTAGAGCCGATCCGCATAGGCCGCTACCCCGGCCAGACCTCCGTGTTTAGGCGGCCTTGGGGCAAGTTCAATTCTATGACTTGAGTCAGACGTCGTTGGGCTCTGAAGGCGATGCTTACCGAGGTGGCTGATGTACCTCGCCCGTTCCAACATGGCCGATCGATCAGCTTCGGTGAACTCAACCCAATCCATGTTGACCGACTGCCCGGAGGACTCCGCATACGCCTCATAGGAGAGCATGGATGAGATTTCATTCATTCTCGTCAGTGCCCACCCACCTTCACCCTTCTGAGGGGAAATCAGTGGGCGCTTAACTCTTCCTTGGTTACTGTGCCTATAGACCTTCATGCGGTCGATGATTCGCTGCATGTGCCGAATCTCTGCAGGCAGGTCTGGTGCAGGTAGGTCGTCCGGCTTGTTTGGCAAACTGACTTGGGCAATTTGCGCGATGACATGGCCAGGCGGCCAAAATTCAGGATTCCACTGCCAGCACAGCGCCGATAACCATGGCATGCAGTGGACGTAGTGCAGCAGAGATGTTTTGGGGCTCGCATGCCCGAGCACAGCGCTGGTGATATGGATCACCCGTCGGGTGGGGGCCTCCGGGGAGTGGAAAAATGCTCGGTTTAGCCGTTCTGTGTCCAGCAGCCATTTCATGGTTTGCGGATGCTCGCCGAATAGCAATCCAGCCTGCTGACTAACACCGAATGCTGACGCGGCTAACTTGAACATCAACCACGTCGCACCGGAATGTCTCAGGTGGTGATAGTGCATATCGCTGCACCCAGTTACCCGGCGTAGAGCATCATGAATGGCCGGCATCAGTGTCGATTCAGATACCCATCGAGTCTGGAATTCCGGGATACAGAACAAGAATTGCGAATATGGACTCTTCCGCTCTTCGTCATCGCGCAGCTGGGCAAGGCGTTCAATCAGCTGCAACTCATCCGGCTCAAGCAAAACGTGAAGTGGCAGCGTACGTGTTGAGTTGCGTGTTTTTAACGCGCGCTGAGCATGCGGACGAATATGCAAATTGACCGGCAGCTCGAGGGCAGTTAGTTGGTCAGGCGAAAGCAGCTTAAGGTTTGGATGTCGTTTCCTTACTGCAGAGGCCCGTGCAGCAGGCAGCGCAGGTAATTGCAAATCACGACGCAGCAATTTCAGCGCCTCATTACGACGCAGTCCTAGGCGAAAACCGAAAATCACCATGGCCTGCGCGACCATAGAGAGGCGTGGTGAGCGCTGGCTCAGCGTGCCTGTAGCCAAGTCTCGCAACGTTAGGCGATATTGTTCTTCGCTGACGATTTGGGCATCGACGAACGGAGGCGTTTTTCCAATACCTAACGCGGCATAGGGGCTGATTGGTGGATACGAAAATCTTTTCTGCAGGTAGCCATGGAACTCCAAAATGCCTTTGGCTAGATTCCTCTTCATAGGTGGTGTGGGCTGGGCCTCCAGCATCAGCTCATAGAGTTCCTCCAGCGCGTCCGGCGGAACATCCAAGACGGACTCTACAGACAGAAAATTGTCCAACCCAACACCGACGATTCGAACATAGTTAGCAACTGTTTTGGGCTTCAACGGATTACCGTAAAACGAGCGTCCGTGACATAGAAACGACGCAAAACTACCGATCAGCTGTTCAAGACTTTTAGGTGGCGGCTCATTATCGAGTGCGACAATTTGCTCTTTCCGGACTTTTCGACATAGCGCCGTCAACCACTCGGGAACATTTTTCTCGGGCCTACGAAACCGGTGTTTTTTCCGTTTTTGTTTTTCTTCGATTTTTGGAGTCGGTGCATTTCCGTGCAAATGCTGCCAAGAGTCCGACAAAACCGAATGCGTCACATAGCTGGACCTCGTGGAGTAATTCATTAGTAGCTGTGGCAATTGTGTTTGACGTTGAATACGCAACAACTCAAACACTCGCTCCAGAGAGCCAGGCTGGTTCTCAGGGCAAATTCCTCCTGTGGCCAGAGCCGCTTGAATACATTTAAGTTTTCCGCCCTTTCGATCCAGATAAGGCCTGTTCTCGGCCAGATCTGGAGCGCAGCGCGACAGAAGCGACAGCGTTATCGGGTCTGGGAACCACTGCCGGTTCTCAGCCTCAGGTTGACCTCGGATTGAGAGCGGTAGCCGGAACTCTGGTATTCCGGATATCCAGATGACCTGTCCAGGGTCAAGCTGAGTCAGCGCGCTCAGCTGGGGAATGTCGATCAGAGCACCGTAGTAGCTAGCACTCAGAAGAAGCAGCCCGATCCGCTCATGGGGCGTGAGTTGTTCTAGATCTCGCCTGATGGCGCGCTCCAGCGAATCAACCATGTCCTGACTGGCCGACAGATTCTCTGAGTTGTATAGGTCTGGATTAATCGGATTAGGGCGGCGCTGAGTTTCGATCGCTACCTGAGCCAGCGGCAAGCTCGGATTAAAACGCTGCGCCCGATGCGTCACTTCTCGCAGCGTGTTACGTAATGTTGAGCCTTCGAGCTGACTCCCGAGATTCTGCATCTCTCTGAGGGGGAAATTACGCAGCGAACGTTGTCCGCAGAGCCATTCACCGATGCTGTTGCCGGAATCTTTGCAGCGTTCCTGGAGTTTCAGAAGATATTCATTTTTCCACTCTGGATCGTGTTTTTCCGGGCTCCAGACAACAGATAGCATTTCATCCGAAAGACGTGAGCTATTCATACATCAGCCCCCACAACCAGGTGGCTGTTGCGAACCGTCCAGCCTAGCTCCCGCATCAGTGGCAACAAGTGGCTATGAAGGCCTTGGACATAGGTACGCGGGCAAAAACTCGAGTAAATATCTTGTGGTTCTTCGCCGCTCAGCCAATGACCCATCAGAGCCGACAGTGTCTCAGGCGGACATCCGCGCTCGGCGAGCTCAGTCCTCAAGAATTTGCGGAATCCATTCACTGGATGAGGTGTGAAACCCTCAATCTGGCGCATTACGGCTTTGATATGGAGCGGCCGGATTTCCTCGTAGGAAAGACAACCATCATCGGTAAAGCGCAGGAAAAATCCGTTGGTAGGAACCGGTGCATGTAACTCGAGTTGTCCGGTAATTGCCCTGCAGTGAGCCTTATAGGCCTTTAACTGTCTTCTTAATAGGTCAGTTAACACTACCAGGCGACTCATATGCCCATCATCTGAGCCTTTGTCGCCCAGCGCGCCGTGCCACCCAGGCGATATAAATTCGTCTTCCTGCTTCAACGGGTCGCGAATAGCTCGACACCCAGTCGCCATAAAAAACATTTGAACCGTCCACAGCGACAAACAGTTGTGCCAGTGAACGAGCTGTTGGAGGCCTTTTCGGGGGCGTTTACGCAGCACTGCCAGCAATGCAGCAAGATTAGCTTTTACCGTATCCACCCTAAGGCAGTTTCGGGCACCAACGGCCACCTCAGGAACAGCAAGAATCGATGCACTAGGGGCTTCCAATCCTACGGTGGCATAAACCGCAGTCAACACTCGCTGTACTGATTGGCAATACAGGCGTCGCAGATGGTTGATGCTGAACTGGCTGTAATACAGCGCTGTGTTTGCCGAAATACAGGGCATCCCACATAGCATGGTGGCTGCAACCACATCATGAGAGTCTGCGATGATTTGGCGATGAAGGTAGGAGCGCACTTTGTGCACCGTGTAGCGAGGATCTTCGCCCCCAAGCTCGCTCAACAAGGTGCGGATTTCACGCTCGACGTCTTTAATCTTGCAAGTGATAACTGCAGAGCCATTCACCGGCGACAAGTCTCGGATTGCCATAACAAGCGCAGCCGCCCCAACCATGTCCGGTACCGAGATTGTTGGCTGAGATGCTCGAACGGCATCTCGAGGCAGGAGCTCTTCCGCTGCATAGTCTGGCGTCGGTGCAAAAAATCTGAACTCCGCCGGCCCTGTCTCATCAGTCAGAACCAACTCCAGCACCGAGCTCGGGCGAGCATTGCGCTCAGCTATCCGTAGTTTTTTGCAGTCCTCGAGTGAGCGACCGAACCAGAGCATGAGATGAAGTACCAGCAGTGCCTCCAAGCGCCTCCGTATCTGTGTCTGCTCCTGGCCAGGGGCATTACGAATTCGTTCCCGACAGAATAGAAATTCATCAGTGACACCGAACAGCAGGTTTGCTAGTTCATACTGCGTGAGCAGGTTGTAGCCAAAAGGCAAAAACTGCCTACTGCGAGCAATATGAGCAAGCATGCCCTCATGGCTGAGCAATTCAGCTACATATGGCCTGACCTCACCCCTTGTATCGATCAAACATATTTCACTTGCTGCGGTTAGTTCTCCCGGCGGCAGTGCTTCATCTAAATCATCGTCGAGCGGTTGAGACACCGCGAAGCTTATATATCCAGGGAGCAAGTCTGGGTCGTCCGGATCATCAAGCGGGAACTCGGTAGCACCTTGGCTAATTAGTACGCCTAGGCCTGCGCTGTTTGAACCGCCATTGTGACGATGGCCGCCGCCACCGTGACGCTCAGGCGGCTCCTCACCACCTAGGTAGCGGGCGAGACGAACGATCGGTGCGAAGTACTCTGCTAAATAATTAGTTGAATTGCCGGCGTCGAATTGACGGCAGCCCTGAGCAAATACAGCAGAACTGGACCATATATTTAGATCACCTGGTATGGACAATATCTGCAGTGCGCAGAGCGCTCGGAGTTCTAGGTACGCGGTGTATCTCTGACCTCGGAGGCCAAAGCCATCAGCTCTTTGCTGATAGGCCACGAGCAGCTGCCCAATAAGCCGGTAGTAATCCTGCTCGCATTCTGAATCCGCAGGTTCGTGCCACAGCGTTGCGTATGGGAACGCGTGTTCCAGTACCCCCCTACCGATGACTGGATTACGCGTACGCTTCTCATCTCCGTGGTAAAACATAGGGCCCAAAACAGCAATAAACTTAGGATTGTCTCGGATTGAAATAATCCAACGGCACTCGTCCCGCCAGGCTCTGAGGTCGCACGCGCCTAGGCTGAGCACCGGCGGTACGTCCATTGCATCAAGCGTATTCACGAGCCCCTGTATGACTCGTGGAAAATCAATCAGCTGCGGGTGAACATCTAGAAACCTCAGCATCTCCGCAATCACACCAACGTCGCGACCACGATCTTTCGCCAACGTCAGCAGCTGTGCATGCGGTGAGTCAGGGCTGATTTGCGGCTGATTTCCACTCGACGAATAATTGAATCTATTTGGCATCTTCTTGGCTCTCACTATTTGGACTACTACCTGATAGTGGGAGAGCAAAGGGCACGGTTTTGGGGGTTGAGCTGCGTGTCAGGTAAATTTTAATTTTTTTGAGTTCTTCAAAATTCCGCGCATGCGCGGAAAAATCGTCATGTCGATCAAGCAGCAGCTGGCCAGAATTCCACGGTCGCAAGAGACCTGAATCGGCCAAAGGCGGCCGACCATGTAGTGGACTCGCGGACGTTCATTTGAGGCTTGAAGGTATCTACAAACCGGGAGCTATTTATGCCGCAGCTGCTGGTGGCCACCCCCTTTGGCAGCGGGCGGTTCATTCCTAGTAGGGCTAGTGGCCTACCTGGTGGCTCAGCCGTTCAGCGTGCTCGACCCGACGGTTGATCTCCCGCTCGCACACCTCGCACCACCGCAGTAGTCCTTTATCTCCAGCTCGTTTATCTCACTCAGCTGCATCCGCGGCACTAGCAGCAGTGCCTCGTCCCAGTACTGCTGAACCGTCTCCACCGCCAACCACTTCCCGAAACACCTCGGTCACCGTTCGTGAGTCGGCAATATTCAGCTCAATATCCAACTCGCTCAGATCGCCCAGGGTTAGGCCGGTCATCTTGGCGGACAGTGCTGCTGGGCATCGGCAATGTCCTTGCGCTTGTGGTGGCGAATGGGCAGTTTGTCGATACGGTTGCCCGCGCCGCCGGTGAAGGGAAACTTGAGGGGAGTGTGCAGGGTTTCAGCCATGTTCGTTGCTCCGGGTGATGGGTATCCGAAAGGAGCTCTGAGCATCGCACCTAGCCGGCCAACAGGCTTTTAATCTGGTTTAAAGAGATGCCATGGGAGGCAAGAGTGGAAGAAGAAGTGACGCTGGAGCATGAGGGGCAGATCTACTCGGCTAGCTATATCCAGCTGGGCGATGAGTTGACGGTCTATCTGCCGGATGGCTCCACACGGCAAACAACGCTCAGGGGCCTGAACCCCGATCATGCTGCCGAAACCCATCTGCGCGGGTATCTGTCCGCCCTGAAGTGCAAGGCCCGAGGTGAGCCATGACGGCCAGCAACATTGAACGGTTCGACGTTCTGACGGGGCGGGTACTGGCTGAGCTGTATCAGCATTTCCCGGTGGATTTGGATCTTGAGGCCTGGAGCTATCGCGACCTCTTCACCGGAGCCCCAATGGAGGATGGCTGGTTAGCGAAAGAGGATGGCGTTTTCTTTCAATCCACCGTGCTCTGGCTTGGCAGTGCCGGCTACATAGAGCATGGAAGCGCTGCCAACAATGGGGATGTTTACCGCTGTGTACTGACAGCCAAAGGTCTTGAAGTGCTGAAAGCTTTCCCAGCTAGCTTGCAGGCTGGGCCAACACTGGGCGACAAGCTGGTGGACGCATCCAAGGGCGGTGCTAAGGAGGTGTTACGCGGCGTTGCCAGCGAGGCGCTTTCCCTTGGGGCCAGGATGCTAACTGCTCAGCTCGGCTTGCCCGGCTAGGGAGGGATAATGGCGGACTGGGTGTGGGTATTGCCAACTGAGGCAGTGGTGGGTTGCACAGTAGCCGGGAGGAAGATTATCTACGTGACAGAGAAGAAGGAGATGCGCACAGAGGCTTTGTGCAGAAAAACTCTGCGGCAAATGTGGCCCGGTTACTATCAGTTAGTCCGTATCGAATAAGAAAGCCCCTCAATCGCGGTGCCTCTGCAGGGAGAATGGCGATGTTTGAAGAAACAATCCGCGCACTGAAAGAGCTTGGCGACGAAAAATCTACCGTCGCCATCTCCGCAGACGATGACAACTACTTCGATCGCGAGTGTCCCGCGCCAGAATGCCTAGCTCAGTTCAAGGTTCTGATGGCAGATTGGAAGGACAAGGTTAGGGACGAGGAGGTCTTTTGTCCGTTCTGCGGCCACACCGCTGATGCTCAGAAGTGGTGGACGCAGGAACAGCTAAATCACGCACGGGACGTCGCTATGGCGAAGGTTCAAGCGGCTTTAGGTGGTGCACTTCGCCTTGATGCGCAGAGGTTCAATCAGAGGCAGCCCAAGGGTGGATTCATCTCGATGAGCATGAAGGTGGACAGCAGACCTCAGCATGTCCCTATCCCCTATGCCGCGGCAGCCCCCATGCGTCTCAAGATCACCTGTGGTGAATGCGGATGTAGGTATGCCGTCGTCGGTGCGGCGTATTTCTGCCCGTCTTGCGGAGCAAACGCTGCGGAACTTGTCTTCGATCTCACGGCCCAGGGCATCCGGCAGTCGCTTGAAGCCGTTGATGCCATCAGAGCTGCCATTGCAGACGCAGACACTGCTGAGAACACGTGCCGTCTGATCGTTGAGAGTGCTTTGCAGAACGTGGTGACGGCATTCCAGAGGGTTGCAGAAGCACTTCACGCACGCGTAGCGCCGACAACCAAGATCCGGCGCAATGCATTTCAGAACCTTGCCGAGGGCTCAGCTCTTTGGGCTGCTGCGATGGGGCGCGGTTACGATAGGCATCTTACGGTCGTCGAGATGGAACAACTGACAACGGCCTTCCAACAGCGTCACCTGCTCGCTCACACACAGGGCGTCGTCGATGATGATTACATCCGGAAAACCGGTGACACACGGTATAAGTCTGGGCAGCGGTTGGTGATCAAGCGCGAGGCAGTGGCTGAAACACTTACTCTGGTCGAGCAATTGACTCATGGCATCCGCGAGGACGCCAAGGATAAACGGTGAGCTCATCAGCAACTGGCTTTGGCCGGGGTCGGACTTTACCACTCACTGCATACCAGTTAGAGATGTTTGCAGCCACTGAATGGCGTTTGGCAAGCGAGCTAGTCCCTCTTTAGCGAGCCCGGTCACCATTGTTTCCAAACCTTTTGCTGGCAAGCCCTTCACCTCTGCGATCAACTGGCTCTTAACGCTGTCTTCCAACTCCGAAGCTTCGATCTGCTTGGCAAGTAGCTCACGGACACTGTCAGCATGCAGCCGAACGGTCAGGGTGCCCAAAACTGCAGTGAGCCCGCCGTCATCCTCCAAGAAATCCAATCCGTTGGCTGTCAGTGCAAGTTTCGTCGGCAAGAAGTCGCCACGACCTGTGGAGGTCATCCGTAAATCACCGCCCACCAAGCCGTGCTCGATCAGATAAGCAGCGTTTGCCATCAGATGTTGAGGATCAGCGTGTAGATGCTCCATACGGTTAGTGAAAAATGGCGCCGGGTAGTGTTCGCGCAACTCTTCCAGCAGCTTACGCTGTAGATCACGATCAAGTTTCATAGAGCCTCCATGCAGTTGTTATTGGTTACTGAATCCTAACTTAGACAAGCGAGCATGCGCAGAATCAGCTTCTGGTGCTCAGGCAGGTCGGCCAGCGGCACCAGAAAGAACAGCCCGATGTCAGCGACTTCTTTACAGGATCATGCGACGGGTTCGTCAGGCGGGAATTGATCAAGCAGCGCGGTCAGCTCGTCTACTAGACGTTGATGACCTGCTGGATTCAGATCCATATTCGTGAGGATACAAGGTTGCGACATTGCCATTCGCTGTTCCCCCGTTTCATCCCACACCTCTATTCGACCATTGCAGTACATGCACCAGAGAAACGAGTGGACTGCCAACTCCTCCTGAACTGAGGCGCGGCTATTGCGATCTTGGCGGAAACCCACATCCCGTAATGGATCGAACAGTAAGCGCTCGTTAACGAAATCGAGCGTTATTCGAACGAGGACGTTCTGGCTCTCACTTTCGAGATCAATAACCAGCTTCCCTTCGAGTAGCCCGCCCCCTGACATTTTCATTTTCCCCAACGGAAAGAATTTGCCTTGCTTACGGGCTAGGACGAAGTAGTGCTCCGGACCTTCGTACTTCTCGCCTGGCGCCAACGCTCCACGTCGAAGTGCTTCCAGCTCGACATCGTTGAAGAGCTCCCTGAAGCCTGCAAGCTCATAGAGGTGGTCTCTCTCGTAAGCGCCAGGTCGGGTAATTTCAAGACGTTCCTCCATGGCAATCTCAGCCAAATGGCGCATGAGAGGAAGGTCCTGGATGATGCGCTGATGGTCGGAGGGATCGTCAGGATCAACAATGTCATCCCGCTCAGCATGAGCGATCGCGTGACGACCTTGGTTGGCTACATAGGTCGAAATGTCCTCGCCTGCTCGAATCAATTCACTTCTTCGTTCGATGGCCTTCCTGTCGGTTAGCCGCGGTAGCGTTGCGGCGATCCAGGGCCCGCGTTCCCTCCCATTGGGCAATGACCGACTGAAGGCCTTGTAGAACCCCAGAAACGAGTAGAAGGGGTTATCTATGGACAGGCCTTCCCGATAATAAGCCAACGCTTTGCGTGCCTCGTCACTAACAGGTGCGCAAAGGTTGTCAGCTGGAAGGTAGTCCGTAATCGCATTGTTTCGTGACATACCTAATCGGAAAGGAGAACTCCCACCGCCCCACATGACCAGCTCTACTTTTTGATCTTCACGCCAAGCTATGGCGGTTGCGAGCCGCATGATTACTGCCCTGCACTGGTGGTCAGTCAGGCCTAGACCATCGGTACGAAGCGCGATAGCGGGTAGAGTGTCCCCGCGTTCACCGCGCTCTGCGGGCTGGAGCAAGAACCGTATACCCTCGAAGGAGAGAACTTGTGCCCGCTTGGGCCAAAAAGCTCTGGTTTCCACACCTGCCGTTATCCAGTGTCCGCGCTGCTGCTGAAGTTGTTCAGCTTCTTCGAAAGGGTCTTGTGTCGCCAGCATGGGCCTAGCCTCATAATGAGTTTTTGCTGTACAGAGTAAATCTACGCCCAGCCCGAGAGGCGGCTTCCGAGCGGCGTGAGGCATGGACTATAGATGGTCGAACTCAGTGCTTCCGAATATGCCCTGATTTCGTAGATGCTCGATAACCGCCTCTGGCCGACTCCTGCCTGATGCGACTGGCTCAGGACGGCCAAAAGCAGCCATTAAGCAACGTCAAGTTTAAGTATGCGTCCTGACATAAAAAGCCCCGGACATGCCGGGGCGCAAACGAAGCACGGGATTGTGGCCGACACAAACTGAGTGAGGACTTCGAAACTTTTTATCAGGCTCGGTGCATCAACACACGGGGAACTCTGCGTTACTGAATGTCGGCAACCTTAAGCTGCCAGTCCTCGAATACGATCTGATCGCCCTTGACCGGCAGTCGGTATAGCAGGCTGATAACGAAACCAGCCAGGGTCTGATAGTCGCCCGTGGCGTTGGCATGAAAGCCTATACGTTCATACAGGCAGACTCAGGTTCAAACCAGATATGCGGCGCTGTCCGTGTCTATCAAGGCGCGGTCGGCCACTATGGTTGCCTGCCCTTGGCTGATCACCCTCTTTATCGATACAGAGCCGGTGTTTCTCTCTTTTCCATAGCGGCGATGCTCTACGCCTATGTAAGAAGAAGGCCCTGCCAGGTTCAGTATCGTCTATTCATGCTGTTGCGGTTGCCAAAGGTAAGGTAAGATTCCTAAATGTTACATTATAACATTTAGGATGCTGTGGCTTATGAACGCCCTCGTACTACCTGATGTCGCAAGCCAGACCCGCTCCGAGCAAGGCATCCCCCTGAAATGGGTTGGCATGCAGGGGATAGCCTTGCCCGTGCGACTCGCCGAACAGCGCGTAACCGCATACATAGATGCTGGCGTCAGCCTGGACAGCCCGGATGTTCGTGGTATCCATATGTCGCGCCTGTACTTGGCGCTGGAAAGGCTTGAGCAGCAGGAGCTGACTGCACCTCTGCTTGATGAGGTGCTAGGCCATTTTCTCGATAGCCATTGCGATCTGTCCAAGACCGCCTCCTTACGGCTAAAGGCTGATGCGCTTTTCAAACGCCCGGCCCTACTGAGCCAGCTGGGCGGATGGAAAGCCTACCCTTTCGAAGTGAATGCGAGTCGTGATGCGCAAGACTCCCGCGTGACGCTGAAGCTGGAGATCGGCTATTCCTCAACGTGTCCTTGCTCAGCGGCGCTTGCGCGGCAATTGATACAAAATCAGTTCATCGAGGACTTTGCCGGTAAGGAACTGCAGCATGCGCAAGTGCACGATTGGCTGGGAGGCTCGCACGGCATCGTGGCGACTCCGCACAGCCAACGCAGCGTAGCCACGCTGCAGGTAAGTCTCGCCCCTAGACATATCGAGCTGCCCTTGCTGGCACTGTTGGAGCGCGCTGAAGCCGCTCTGGGGACTGCATTGCAGACGGCGGTGAAGCGCATTGATGAGCAGGCATTTGCCCTGGCCAACGGACAAAACACAATGTTCTGTGAGGATGCCGCCAGGCGCATTCATCTGGCGCTGCTTGAGGAAGTGGATCTGCTGGGTTTCCACGTGCGCGTGGTGCACATGGAAAGCCTGCATGCCCATGATGCGGTTGCCGAAAGCGAGTGGAATTGGGGGTGGCAGGGATGATCCAGTGCCACGGACTACAGTGGGGCAGTAGCGGCCAACCGCTTACCCCGCCTCTTGATCTGCACCTGACTACGGGCAGCCTAACCGCAGTGATCGGCAGCAACGGCTCTGGCAAGAGCAGCCTGCTCAAGGTTTTTGCGGGGCTGAATCAACCCCTGCGTGGGCGAGTCGATGTGAGCGTGCCACGGCTGGGCGGCATCACCTACCTGCCACAGCAGCAGGCCCTGGATCGGCAGTTCCCGATACGCCTGGCGGAACTGGTCAGTGCGGGGTTTTGGCGCAGCCGCATGAGCCGTAACGAGCGCCAGTCACGCCTGCAGCAGGCGTTACTCGACTGGGGTCTGCTTGAGTTAGAAAAGCAGAACCTGCAAGCGTTATCCGGCGGCGAGTTGCAAAGAGCGTTGTTGGCACGACTGAGCCTGACAGACGCGCAAGTGCTGCTGCTCGACGAACCCGAAGCGGCGCTGGATGAGCAGGGCCAACAGCTGCTCTGGCAGCACATCGAGCGCTGGCAGCAGCAAGGTAAAACCTTGGTCCTGGTCAGCCATAACCTTGCCAGCTTGAGCCAGAAACTCGACAACGCCCTGCTGGTTTCGCGCAGTGGTTGTATTGCCGCACCGATCCGCCAATTCATCGGCACTCGTCATGCGCTGGAGCTGGTTGCTTGAGCCTGGACGTACTCTGGACGCCCTTCGTCGAGTTCGCTTTTATGCGCCGAGCCCTGTTCGGCGGCATGGCCCTGGCCTGCAGTGCTGGACCGCTGGGCGTGTTCCTAATTCTGCGGCGCATGAGTCTGATCGGTGACGCCATCGCCCACGGCATCCTGCCCGGTACAGCCCTGGCATTCTGGTTGTTTGGCTTGAGCCTACCGGCGCTGACCCTTGGCGGGCTGGCCGCAGGCTTGAGTATGGCCGGGCTGGCAGCATGGGTCAGCCGCCGTACCGGTTTACGTGAAGACGCCAGCCTAGCGGCGCTCTATCCGATATCCCTGGCCAGCGGCGTGCTTTTGCTCGGCCTGGCCGGGCGCAAACTGGACCTGATGCACCTGCTATTCGGCTCAGCGTTGGCCGTAGACGCCACCACCTTGACCGGCATGCTCGGCACGTCGTTGCTCAGCCTGTTGCTGCTCGCCTTGATCTATCGCGCCCTGGCCCTGGACAGCCTGGACCCCCTGTTTATGCGCAGCATCAGCCGCTTTGGCCCGCTGGCTCACGGGCTGTTCCTGACCTTGGTGGTACTCAACCTGGTCATTGGCTTTCAGGCCATCGGTGCACTGATGGTCGTCGGCCTGATGATGCTACCCGCCGCCGCAGCACGTTTTTGGAGCCGCCAATTACCGATTCTGTTGCTGCTTGCCGCGCTATTCGGTGCGACTTGCGTGTGGTTGGGGCTGCTCCTGTCCTACTACGCCAGCTTGCCCAGCGGGCCGTGCATCGTGCTGCTGGCCGGTGCGTTCTATGTGTTTTCGGTCGTGACGGGGCCTGTTCACGGCCTGTTGCGTACATCCCCCTTACCCACAACTGTTTGAGGTATTCCCAATGCGTAACCTGCTTGTTGCTTTGGCCCTGTTGCTGCCCTTGTCGTTACAGGCGGCAGAGAAAATTCAGGTGGTCACCAGTTTCAGCATCCTCGCCGACCTGACCCAAGAGATTGGCGGTGAGCGGATCGAACTTACCAATTTTGTAGGCGCTGACGCCGATGCCCATGTCTACGAACCCAGCCCCGACAATGCCAAGGCACTGCTCAAGGCGGACCTGATTATCGCCAACGGCCTGGGCTTCGAACCCTGGCTGGAGCGTCTGTTGGAGAGCACTGAACCAAGCGCTAAACGCATTAACGCCAGCGCTGGGGTGCTGCCATTGATGCTGGACGACGAAGGCGAGCAAGTACCTGATCCGCATGCCTGGCAGAGCCTGAGCAACGCTGAAGTCTATGTGCGTAACATCGCCAAGGCGTTGGGTGAAGTTGATCCGGCCCATGCCCAAGAATATGCAGCCCGTCGCGATGCTTACCTGACGCGCATGCACGCACTGCTCCAAGAGGCCAATGCCCGCTTCGCCAGCTTGCCCGCCAGCCAACGCAAAGTGGTGACCAGTCACGATGCGTTTGGTTACCTGGGCCAAGCCTGGCAGCTGAAGTTTATCGCGCCGCAAGGCCTCACCACCCATGACGAACCTTCGGCCGCCGAAGTGGCTGCGTTGATCCGCCAACTGCGCGATGAAGGGGTGCGTGCGGTGTTCGTGGAAAATATCCGCGACCCCCGACTGATCCAGCAAATTGCCGAAGAAGCCGGCGCTACGGTGGGTGGCACCCTCTACTCCGATGCATTGGCCAGCCATGCCCCAGCCAACACCTACCTCGGCATGTTCAAGCACAACCTCGACACCCTGATGGTCGCCCTGAAGCCATGAGCCTGTGGCTTGAACTGGAGCAGTCAGGGATCGGCGACAGCCGCCCGCTGGCCGAGGTGCTAGACGCCATGCCCTGGAATGCCGACGGCCTGATCGCCGCCATCGCCCAGCAGCACGACAGCGGCGAGGTGCTGATGCTGGCCTGGATAAACCGCACCGCCCTGGAAGAAACCCTGAGCACAGGCCAGGTCTGCTACTGGTCACGCTCGCGCCACCAGCTGTGGCGCAAGGGCGAAACAAGCGGCCACCGCCAGCGGCTGATCGAAGCGCGCCTGGACTGTGATGGCGATGCCATGCTGCTCAGGGTCGATCAGCAAGGGCCGGCCTGCCACACCGGCCGGCCCAGCTGCTTCTACAACGCCATTCGCGATCAACGGTTGTGCGTGATCAGCGTGCCGCAATGAAGCACCTACTGATTGGCCTGGTGCGCTTTTATCAGTACCTGATCAGCCCGCTGTTGGGGCCGCGTTGCCGTTTTCATCCGAGTTGTTCGCACTACGCCATCGAGGCGGTTGAACGCCATGGCGCCCTGCGCGGCAGCTGGCTGGCAGCGCGTCGCCTGCTGCGCTGTCACCCCTGGCATCCCGGCGGTTACGACCCGGTGCCAGCGCCCAACCCACCTACAGAGCAAACGCCATGATCCGCAAAAACCCTTCCGGTCACCTGCCGGTCATTGCCGATTCCGCCTACGTGGATAAAACCGCGATCATCTGCGGCAAGGTGATCATTCATGACAACGTCTTCGTCGGCCCCTATGCGGTGATTCGCGCCGACGAGGTGGACGAAACCGGTGATATGCAACCGATCGTCATCTGCGCTAACTCCAATATCCAGGACGGCGTGGTCATCCACTCCAAGTCCGGCGCGGCAGTGACCATCGGCGAGCACACCTCCATTGCACACCGCTCAATCATCCACGGCCCCTGCCAGGTCGGTAATCGGGTGTTTATCGGCTTCAACAGCGTGCTGTTCAACTGCACCGTCGGCGACGGCTGCGTGGTGCGGCATAACGCGGTGGTCGACGGTTGCGACCTGCCGGCCGGCTTTCATGTCACCTCCACCCAGCGCATCGGGCCGAAAACCGACCTGGCCAGCCTGCCGCGCGTCAGCGTCTCGGCCAGCGAATTCTCGGAAGACGTGGCGCGTACCAATATCGATTTAGTGCGCGGCTACAAAGCTTTGCAGAACGAGTTCTGAGCATGAGCAGCTTAGTTATCCGCAACGCCCGCCTGGTTAATGAAGGCCGCGAAATCGACGCCGATGTCTGGGTGCGTAATGGCCGTATCGAGCAGATCGCCAGCAGCATTGGTGGGCGCAATACCGACCTCGAAATCGACGCCGCTGGCCAGTACCTGCTGCCGGGGATGATCGACGACCAGGTGCATTTCCGTGACCCCGGTGCGCCGCACAAGGGCAGCTTCGCCACGGAATCGCGGGCGGCCGTGGCCGGCGGCATCACCAGCGTGATGGACATGCCCAACACCAACCCGGCGACCCTTAACCTGGAGGCGTTGAAAGCCAAAGAGCGGCGCGCCGCCAACTGCTCGAAAACCAACTTCGGATTCCACTTTGGCGTCAGCCACGAGAACCTCGACATCGTCGCCGCGCTCGACCCCAACCGCGTGGCAGCGGTGAAAGTGTTTATGGGGGCCAGCACCGGCAACATGCTGGTCGATGACCTGCCCTCGCTGGAACGGCTGTTCCGCGATTGCCCGACCATCCTCCTCACCCACTGCGAACACACGCCGCGCATCCGCGAACGCGAACTGCAGTGGCTTAATCGCTATGCCGAGGCGATTCCGGCCGACCAGCATCCGCTGATCCGCGATGCCGAAGCCTGCTACCAGTCCTCCAGCCTCGCCGTCAGCCTGGCCCGGCGCTACGGCACTCAGTTGCACGTGCTGCACATCACCACGGCCCGCGAACTGAGCCTGTTCCAGCCAGGCCCGCTGGCCGGCAAGCAGATCACCGCCGAAGTCTGCGCGCACCACCTGTACTTCGATGACCGCGACTACGCGGCGCTCGGCCACCTGATCAAGTGCAACCCGGCGATCAAGACCCAGGCCGACCGCGATGCCCTGCGCCAGGCCCTGCTGTGTGGGCGGTTGGACATCATCGGCACCGACCACGCCCCGCACACCCTGGAAGAAAAACAGCGCCCCTACCTGCAAGCCCCGTCCGGCCTGCCGCTGGTGCAACACGCCCTGCCCGCCCGACTGGAACTGGTGGCCGACGGCCTGCTGCCCCTGACCACCTTGGTCGAGAAAACCAGCCATGTCGTAGCGCAGCGCTTTGCCATCGAGCAACGCGGCTACCTGCGCGAAGGCTACTGGGCCGACCTGACACTGATCGAACGCCTGCGCGAACCGCGCCCAGTGGAAGCCGACCCAACGCTCGCCCACTGCGGCTGGACACCCTTCAAGGGCCGCGCCTTCCGCCATGCAGTGCGCACCACCATCGTTTCCGGCCAACTGGCCTGGCACAACGGGCAGGTGCATGACGAGTGCGAGGGCTTGCCGCTGCGCTATAGACGCGGCTGACCTCGCCTATCCTTTACCCGTGATTAGAGAACCGATATGCCCAGCATCACACTGCCCGACGGCAGCCAACGTCATTATTCCCAACCGCTAAGCGTGGCAGAGGTGGCAGCCGATATCGGCGCCGGCCTGGCCAAGGCCGCATTGGCTGGCCGCCTCGATGGCCAACTGGTCGACACCAGCGCACTGATCGACCACGACGCCCAACTCAGCCTGATCACCGCCCGCGACAGCGAAGGTCTGGCGTTGCTGCGCCACTCCTGCGCGCACCTGCTGGCCATGGCCGTGAAGCAGCTCTACCCGAGCGCTCAGGTGACCATCGGCCCGGTGATCGAAGATGGCTTTTTCTACGACTTTGCCTTCGAGCGGCCCTTTACCCCGGACGATCTCGAGCGCATCGAAACGCGCATGACCGAGCTGGCCGCCGCCGATCTGCCGGTCAGCCGCCGCGAGCTGCCACGTGACGAAGCCATCGCCCACTTCGAGGCGCAGGGCGAGCACTACAAGGCCGAGCTGATCCGCGACATTCCTGCCGACGAGGTGCTGTCACTGTACCGCCAGGGCGATTTCGAAGACCTTTGCCGTGGCCCGCACATCCCGCGCACCGGCCTGCTGCAAGCCTTCAAACTGACCAAAGTGGCCGGTGCCTACTGGCGCGGCGACGCGAAAAACGCCGCGCTGCAACGCATCTACGGCACCTGCTGGGGGACGCCGAAAGAACTCAAGGCCTACCTCACCCGCCTGGAAGAAGCCGGCAAGCGCGACCACCGCAAGCTCGGCGCCCAGCTCGACCTGTTCCACTTCGACGACTGCGCCCCCGGCTCGGTGTTCTGGCACCCCAAGGGCTGGACGCTGTTCCAGCAGCTGATCAACTACATGCGCCAGCAGCAGGACGCCGCCGGTTATGTCGAGGTCAACACCCCGGACGTGATGGACCGCAGCCTGTGGGAAACCTCCGGACACTGGTTCAACTACCGCGAGGCCATGTTCACCACCACCACCGAGGACGAGCGCGTGTTCGCCCTCAAACCGATGAACTGCCCCGGCGCGGTGGCGCTCTACGCCCGTGGCCTAAAGAGCTACCGCGACCTGCCGCTGCGCATGGCCGAGTTCGGCAAGGTGCACCGCTACGAACCCTCCGGCGCGCTGCACGGCCTGCTCCGCGTGCGCCACTTCACCCAGGACGACGCGCATATCTTCTGCACCGCCGCGCAAATGGAACAGGAATGCGCCGACACCATCGCCCTGGTGTTCGCCATCTACCGTGACTTCGGTTTCAACGAAGTGGCGGTGAAGCTGTCCACCCGCCCGGCCAACCGCATCGGCAGCGACGAAACCTGGGATCAGCTGGAAGGCGCACTGTCCGGCGCGTTGCAACGGATTAATATCGACTACCAGCTCAACCCTGGCGAAGGCGCGTTCTACGGACCAAAGCTGGAGTTTGTACTGCGCGATGCCATCGGCCGCGACTGGCAGTGCGGCACCTTGCAGGTGGACCTCAACCTGCCGGAACGTTTCGATATCAGCTACATCAACGAGCAGGGCGAACGCGAACGCCCGGTGATGCTGCACCGCGCGCTGTTCGGCTCGCTGGAGCGCTTTACCGGCATTCTGATTGAGCAGTACAGCGGCCTGTTCCCGCTGTGGCTGGCGCCGCAGCAGGCCGCCGTACTGACCATATCCGAAGGGCAGAACGACTACGCCCGCCGAGTACTCGCCAGCCTCAAGCGCGCCGGACTGCGCGCCGCCGCCGATCTGCGCAACGAGAAGATCGGCTACAAGATCCGCGAAGCGACCCTGCAGAAAGTGCCTTATCTGCTGGTGATCGGCGAGCAGGAAAAGGCCGAAGGCCGCGTCACCCTACGCAGCCGCGCTGGCGATAACCTCGGCAGCCTGGCGCTGGCTGAGTTGGTCGAGCGGCTTAGCAGCGAGGCACGTATGACCGGCCAGGAGCCGCCATGCTGATTCGCAAGCTGTTCAAGTTCGAGAGTGCACCGTCCGCAGCTATACGAGCCGGCGCTGGCTGCTGGCCGGCGAGGCCTTTATCAATCGCCGGCCAGCCTGATATCAGCTTCTAACGGTCACCGGGCCATGGTCATCGCAGTGGTCACCGTGCGGGTGGTGCAGATGGCCATCGACCAGATAATCGACATGGTCACCATGCGGCACCGGCTCATGGCCGCAGCCTGGGCCGTGCACATGATCGGCGGCGTGGCCGGCGCACTTATGGTTTGACGTGCAGCGCTCGGGGTTGTGGGGGTTCACCGCCAGGCTGTGCTCGTCGACATGATCGCCATGCATATGGTGCAGGTGGCCGTCGTGCAGGTAATCAACGTGACCATCGTGCTCAATCGCCGTATGGCCGCATCCATCCTTGTGCTGATGACTATGGTCGGGGTGTTGCGTGCAAGTACCCATGTTCAGCGCCTCTTTCGATTGTTACCCAGCCTGCAAGGTTAGGTCGTGCGAGGGTTCGGCGCGATCAATTGCCCTGCCATTCATCGATTCAAGCGGCTAGATCAAGACGCTACGTAACAGCTCGTAACACAGAGACACATGGGACTAAATTGGGAATAGAAAAGGTATAACATAACAACAAATACTTAGGAGACACCTTCATGCGCAAAGTCCCAGTGACAGTTCTGACCGGCTATTTGGGCGCGGGTAAGACCACGCTGCTGAATCGCATCCTTTCCGAGCAACACGGCAAACGCTATGCCGTGATCGTAAATGAGTTCGGCGAACTGGGCATCGACAACGACCTGGTGGTGGGTGCCGATGAAGAAGTGTTCGAGATGAACAATGGCTGCATATGTTGCACCGTACGCGGCGATTTGATTCGCATCATCTCGGGCCTGATGAAGCGTCTTAACCGTTTTGACGCGATCATTTTGGAAACCACCGGCCTGGCCGACCCTGCTCCCGTGGCACAGACCTTCTTTGTCGATGACGAAGTGCGCGAGAAAACCGCGCTGGATGCCGTGGTGACCGTCGTCGATGCCCTACACCTTCCCAGCCAGCTGGCCAATAGCCCGGAAGCCGCCGAGCAGATCGCCTTCGCCGATGTCGTGCTGCTGAATAAGGTCGATCTGGTAAGTGCAGAGCAGCTTGCCGAGCTGAAACAGCGCATCGCCGGCATCAATTCGTTTGCCAAGATCCTGCACAGCAATCATTGCGATGTTCCGCTGGATCAGCTGCTCGACCTCGGCTCCTTCGATCTGGAACGGATCATGTCCATCGAGCCCGGCTTTCTCACGGAAGACCATGCCCACGAGCATGACGACGCGGTGAAAAGCGTTTCGCTGACCACCGACACGCCCCTCAATGGCGACAAATTCGATGACTGGATCGGCACGCTGCTGAGCACCCAAGGCACCGACATTCTGCGCTGCAAGGGCATCCTCGACCTGTACGGCAGTGATCAGCGCTATGTGTTCCAGGGCGTGCATATGCTGGCCGACGGAGCCCTGACGCAACCCTGGGGCAGCGACGAGCAACGCCAGAGCCGCCTGGTATTTATCGGCCGCAATCTCGATGAAGCGGCCCTGCGCGAAGGCTTTGCCAGCTGCCAGGTGTTGAACCATGGCTAAAACCCAGTCGTTTATCGAAGAGCTGGGCAGAGTCTGGCAACTGCCAGACTACGTGGTGGTCTGCTGCTTCGATGACGCCGCTAATCTTGCCTTTGCCTTGGGTGACGGCAGCCTGTATATCGTCCCCGGCGACGGCCAGCCGCCAGTGACCATTGCCGCCCATACCGGCGCCTGTCTGAGTCTCTGCGCGGCACCTGGCCAAGGGTTTCTCAGCGGAGGTGATGACGGGCGTTTTCTGGCCATATCGGTGGACGGCAGCATCGAGCAGCTCGGCCATTACCCGGGTCGCTGGATCGAGCATGTACACAGCCATAGCAATGGCTTGGTGGCCTGCTCGGCGGGCAAACAGCTGCACCTGATCAAACCCGACCGCAGCAGCCTGACCCTTGAGCATCCCAGCAGCATTGGCGGCTTAAGCTTTTCCCCCGATGGGCGTCAACTCGCCGTCGCGCATTACGGCGGGGTCAGTGTGCATTGGACGCTGGTCAGCGATGCCAAAGCGAAAATCCTCAAGTGGGCCGGCTCACACCTGGCGGTGACCTGGAGCCCAGATGCTCGTTTCGTGCTAACCAGCATGCAGGAGAACTGCCTACGGGGTTGGCGTCTGAAAGAGCCGCAAGACCTGCACATGAGCGGCTACAGCACCCGGGTAAAATCCTGGTCCTGGCTCCACGGCGGACGCTGGCTCGCCACCAATGCCGGGGATTGCGTGGCCTGCTGGCCATTCAAGAAACGCAGCGGGCCGATGGGCGAAGCGCCGATTACTTTGGCCTTTCGTGAGAATGGTTTGGTAAGCGCAGTGGCCGGTGACCCGAAGCTGCCACTGGTCGGCGTCGGCTATGAGGACGGCCTGGTGCTGATTGCCGAACTCGATGAAAGCGCCACCACAGAACGCGCCGTGATGATCAAACCGCCGGGCAATGGCGCAGTAACGAGCATGGCATTTGCGCCGGACGGCTCGCGCCTGGTGATCGGTACAGCAGAAGGCTTTGTCGGCATTATGCCAATGGCCTGAAACGCTACATATCAAGGATCAACACATGCTTTTGAGTAAACGCGAGCAAGCCGCCAGAGAGCGTCTGCTGATTGCTTGCCTGACGCAGGCCTGCGAGGCAGGCCAAGCGGAAATAGTGGGTTTTGCCTGGCTGACCCACCGGGTGGACTACCAGAACTTTCCCGCCAGCCTGATGGTGACTTGGGTTTTCGACACCCAGGCCAATAGAGATCGGGCTCTCGCCAATGGCCAAGGCGAACGCATGGCTGAACTCACCGCCGAGGCGTTTAGCAACGCAGACATTAGCGTCAGCGCGGTGTCTGCTCATCTGGCTTTCGACAGTGAAGAGCAGTGCCAGCGCGTTGAAGCAGGTAACTGGCAGCAACGGCTGGCGCACAACCACCTGGCCAGGAATTAAAGCGTGGCTAAAGACATCGATAATCCATGTATTTCCGTCTGCCAGCTAAGTGGCGAGCTGTGCCTGAGTTGTGGGCGCACCAAAGAAGACATTAGAAAATGGAAACGCATGAAACGCCCAGAGAAGATGGCCGCAGTACAACGCGCAACTCTGCGCCTGAAAAGTCTGCAAAAGAAGAATGCATGACTCTGGCTATTAACGTCCTTCGAGATATCTAAAACGCGGCGAGAACAGAACGAAATAACCGGATGGCTCCTTCATCTGGTTAGCCAAGCTCGCTGCGTCAGTATGGATATTGCGCTAATTGCGCGTCGTTGAACGTCCGCAATTGGCCGCATTGAGTCTGTCGTAACAGGCAGGAGTCGGCCAGAAGCAGCCATTCGAATGAGTCTAGAAAGTCAGAGGCGACTCACAGGCACGTTTGGCAGGCTAAGCCTTAAGTTCTACAGGTCACAGGCGATAAGTAGAAACGGCCTATCGAATTCTCGGAGTCAAACCATGTTCGACCGCAAGTGGCGCATGCGCAGTGAAGCACTGCAACAACAAGTCAGTCAGCTTGAGCGGGAAAAGCGCACAATGCAGCAAGAGCTTGAGGCCTTGCGTAGCCTGCAGCAGTCGAATCAACAAGAATTGACAGACCTGAATGTACAGAATCGATACCAAAGCCAGCTGCACAGTAGACTGGATCAGTTCGAGGACTCGCTGTCACAAACCCGTGATGGTGTTGTGACTCAAGCCAACCGACTGCATGGTGAAGTTGACAAGCTGCGCCAGCACAGTGGTGTCTTCGAGCAAACCTCGGCGCTGCTCGGCGGCTTCTCCAGCTCTCTCGGCATCATGGCCGAGCAGGGCATCAGCAGCGTGCAGAGCGTCGAACTTCTGCGTCAGCGGGTCAGCGAGATCAGCCGCATCGTCGAGCTAATCAAAGCAATTTCCGACCAGACCAACCTGCTGGCTCTTAACGCTGCCATTGAAGCTGCCCGGGCCGGTGAACAAGGTCGCGGTTTCGCCGTGGTTGCCGACGAGGTACGCGCCCTGGCCCAGCGCACTTCCCAGGCCACCCAGGAAATCAGCCAGCTTGTCGGCTCGATCAATCAGGAAACCGAAACCGCCAGCCGTTCCATCGGTACCCTCTCAGAGGAAGCCTCGCGCCTGGCTGGCGATGTCTCCAGCTCAGCTCAGACTCTTGATGAAATGGTGGTGCTCGGCGAGCACATGAACCAACTGATCGAGGGTATTGCCCTCGGCTCTTTCTGCGAATCCGTCAAACTCGACCACCTGCTATTCAAGCTGTCCGTCTATCAGCGCCTGTTCAAGCACGACAGCAACACTCAACTTAGTGACCACCACACTTGCCGACTCGGGCAGTGGTGCGAAAACAGCGATACCCAGGCTCTCTATGGCCGTCTACGCAGCTACCAACAGTTGGAACAACCGCACCGACTGATACACGATGCCGCCCATGAGGCTCTGCATGCCGCCCAAAGCCAGGACTGGAACAAGGTCCTGCGCGCAGTAAACGACATGGAGCAGAGCAGTATGCAGGTCAACCAGTTGCTCAGTGAGCTCGGCAACCATTCATAGAGTCGGCCAGAAGCGGTCACTCAGTATCGTCTCCTAGGAGGGCCTCTAGTACCCGGCTCAAGGCTGCATTTACTGCCAGCAATGCCCCTTCCATATAACCTCCATGCTCGCCGCCAGCTTCGCTCCCGATCAGAGCTAGTCGGCCACCCCAAGGGTGACCAACCGCATTTGTTAAGTCATGGAGGCTATGCCAGCGGGGAGGCGTTTGGTCTTCTGCTGTAGCAGTGAACGGTTCTGCGGCCCAGTCCTGAATCCAATCCTCCAAAGGTGTGTCTGCCTCGTCGCCGAATAGGCGGATCAACTGCGCCCGGCATAGATTGAGGAGTTCCGCTTCACCGATCCGCCCACGCTGTGCAGCGCCGATGGCGAAGAAACCAAACAGCGCCGATGTTTCACCATTGCTTGCATCGTGGATTTCCCCGAGCGGGCCAACGGAGCTGAAAGCATCACCCGATAGCCCTTGTTCGCGCCAGAACGGATGTGAGTAGCGCGCGACATATTTGGCATGCGCCGCCATCCAGGTTGGAACCGAGCACAGGCGCCTGAGGCTGTGATCTGACAGCGCCGGAGTTAAGGCAATGCGGCGCGTGAGGCGAGGAGGTATAGCCAGCCAAATGTGGCTGTACGAATGCAACTCGGGATGATCGGCGCCTAGACGCAATGCTGCTCCGTTCTCATCAAGGTAGGCTGCGACCACCTCGGTGCTGAGACGGATTCGACTGGCGGGCAAGCTGGCAGTCAGTGTCGTGATCAGACGAGTCGTACCGCCTTCGATTCGCATTGCAGTATTACCCGAACGATAACCCTGGCGGCGCGATACCTGACCAAGCCCTTGCTCTAGCAACGCATCACCGTGTTCGTGCTGAGCGAATGTGTCTAAACCCAGTTCAGCCACTAGTTCGTGCATACGGGGTTGGAAGTCAGGCCAAAACCAGGTTGGCCCCAGATCCAAACCAGTCTTAGTCGAGTGGATACGCCCTCCCAGACGACTGCGAGCCTCAAATAGATCAAAGTCGATCCCAGCGTGGTCTAGGCGGTAGGCAGCATAAACACCGGCTAAGCCGCCACCGACGATGGCAACCTTCTGCTTGCGCATGTGTGGGCTCCAGCAATCACAGCGGACATCCTAAGACGTACGCAGATCATCACGGCTTCCAACCAAAAAGAAGTCTTGGGAACCATCCAAGAGAATCTTCACCGAATAACTGTCCTGCTAAGGGCTGAGCCCCACCTCGGAAATAAATAAAGCCCAGCCGTCATCGGCTGGGCTTTTCTCAGCTCACGAGATTAAGCGATGTCAAAGCGATCAGCATTCATCACCTTGGCCCAGGCGGCAACAAAGTCCTGCACGAACTTTTGACGGTTATCGTCTTGGGCATAAACCTCGGCGTACGAACGCAGTATCGAGTTGGATCCGAAGACCAAATCCACTCGGCTGGCAGTCCACTTGAGCGCGCCACTCTTGCGATCACGAACCTCATAGAGATTCCGGCCTGCAGGCGCCCATGTGTTGGCCATATCAGTCAAATTGACGAAGAAGTCATTGGTCAACTGCCCGACACGACTGGTAAATACGCCATGCTGACTACCTCCATGGTTGGTACCAAGGACTCGCATACCACCGATCAATGCCGTCATTTCCGGAGCTGTCAGCCCCATCAACTGGGCTCGATCCAGCAGCATCTCTTCGGCACTGACCACATAGTCCTTCTTCAGCCAGTTGCGGAAGCCGTCATGCAAGGGCTCAAGCACTTCAAAAGACTCGACATCCGTCATGTCTTGCGTGGCGTCACCACGCCCAGGTGTGAACGGGACAGTAATGGCAAAACCGGCAGCCTTGGCGGCCTGCTCAACCCCCAGATTGCCCGCGAGAACAATCACATCAGCGACACTGACCCCATTCTCGTCGGCAATTCCTTGGAGAACCCCTAGCACTCGGGCAAGGCGTGCCGGCTCATTACCCTCCCAGTCTTTCTGCGGCGCCAGACGGATACGAGCACCGTTCGCGCCACCCCGCATATCCGACCCACGGAAGGTTCGAGCGCTGTCCCAGGCCGTACAGACCATGTCGCCGATCGAAAGGCCAGACGCCGCGATCTTGGCCTTGACGGCAGCCACATCATAGTCAGTGCGACCAGCAGGTACTGGGTCTTGCCAGATCAGGTCCTCTTGCGGAATTTCCGGGCCGATGTAGCGGCTTTTCGGCCCCATATCGCGATGAGTCAGCTTGAACCAAGCTCGTGCAAACACGTCGCTGAAGTAGGCGGGATTCTTGTAGAAGCGCTCGGAAATCTTGCGATACTCCGGATCCATCTTCATGGCCATATCTGCATCGGTCATGATCGGGTTGTAGCGGATACTCGGATCTTCTACATCCACCGGCTTGTCTTCTTCCTTGATGTTGATCGGCTCCCACTGCCACGCGCCAGCAGGGCTCTTCTTCAGCTCCCAGTCATAGTTGAGCAACAGGTAGAAATAGCCGTTATCCCAAGTGGTCGGATGAGTGGTCCAGGCGCCCTCGATGCCGCTGGTCACGGTGTCACGCCCAATTCCACGGGTTTTGTGGTTGTTCCAGCCAAGCCCTTGCTCTTCCAGGTCTGCACCCTCCGGTGCCGGCCCGAGATTCGCAGCGTTGCCATTACCGTGGCATTTGCCCACGGTATGACCCCCAGCGGTGAGTGCGACGGTTTCTTCGTCATTCATCGCCATGCGGGCGAAGGTGATTCGCACGTCATGCGCGGTCTTTAGAGGGTCGGGTTTGCCGTCAACCCCCTCTGGGTTCACATAGATCAACCCCATCATCACTGCTGCCAACGGGTTTTCCAGATCCCGCTCCCCAGAGTAACGACTACCCTCGCTGCCGCTCGGGGCCAGCCACTCCTTCTCCGAACCCCAATAGATATCCTGCTCGGGATGCCAGATATCCTCACGGCCGAATGCGAAGCCGAACGTCTTCAACCCCATACTCTCGTAGGCCACATTGCCGGCCAACACGATCAGATCAGCCCAGCTGATCTTGTTGCCATACTTCTTCTTAATCGGCCACAACAGACGACGAGCTTTGTCCAGGTTGGCGTTGTCTGGCCAAGAGTTGATCGGCGCGAAACGCTGATTACCGGATCCCGCACCACCGCGGCCATCAGCCACGCGATAGGTACCCGCCGCATGCCAAGCCATGCGGATCATCAGGCCACCATAGTGCCCCCAGTCCGCCGGCCACCAGTCCTGGCTATCAGTCATCAGTGCTACGAGGTCACGCTTGAGGGCGGCAACATCGAGCTTCTTGACCTCTTCTCGGTAGTCAAAGCTTGGCGCGAAAGGATTCGTCTTGCGGTCGTGCTGATGCAGGATGTCGAGATTGAGAGCGTTGGGCCACCACTCCATGTTCGACTTACCAGAAGAGGTATTGGCGCCGTGCATCACGGGACATTGACCCGCAGCACTCGGACGATTTGTATCCATTTCATTCTCCCAGATTCCAAGGTAAGACCAGCTCGCGACACATGAGCACGAACCAGCTTGATTCACTGCGACTCGTCGAAGAGCTGCAAGCGAGTTAAGACAACCTAGCAGAAGCTGGCCATCCCTATACTGCCTGGGGTATTGATTTTGACTATGGTCCTAAAAGCCTAGGTCATACCTACGCAAGGTGATCACATGCTCATTGCAGCCACCAGCAGGCATAGGAACGTAAAGTCTAGAGACTCATCAGGGTTGATGACGAGCAGTACAATCGTCATCCAATAAACGATATAAATCCTTATATATCAATCACATAATCTCAAAATCATTGCACAGGAAAGGCTTCGCCTAATCTCATATTCGATAATGTTCTAAGCATAGAACCAGAAAACAGATAGGCTTACTCACATACCCCAGGGGTATCTGAAAGGAGCGCTATCATGCAACCCAAAGTTGAAGCATTCTTTGACCCTGCTACCTACACCTACAGCTATGTGGTCAGTGATCCCAGCACCCACGAGTGCGCCATCATTGACTCCGTCCTGGACTATGATCCCGCAGCTGGTCGCACATCCTTCGCCAGTGCAAATCGCCTGATCGCCCATGTCCGGAGCCAAGAGCTTAAGGTTCAATGGCTGCTGGAAACCCATGTGCATGCAGATCACCTGTCTGCAGCCCCTTATCTGAAGCGTGAGCTAGGCGGCAAGCTAGGCATAGGCGCCAACATCACCACGGTGCAGAACACCTTCGGCAAGCTGTTCAATGCGGGCACCGAATTCGCAACCGACGGCAGCCAATTTGATCACTTATTCCAGGATGGTGAGACTTTCCGACTGGGGAGTATCGAGGCGCGTGCGCTGCATACTCCAGGACATACTCCCGCCTGCATGACCTATGTGATTGGGGATGCCGGTTTTGTCGGCGATACCCTGTTCATGCCCGATTACGGAACTGCTCGCTGCGACTTCCCTGGCGGCAGCGCACATACCCTGTACCGGTCGATCCGCAAACTGTTCAGTCTGCCAGGGGAAACCCGCCTGTTCATGTGTCACGACTACAAAGCGCCTGGACGGGATGACTATCGCTACGAGACCACGGTCGCCGAGGAGCGCACGCACAACGTGCATGTTCACCAAGGTGTCAGCGAGGAGGAGTTCGTCGCCATGCGCAGCAAGCGTGACGCCACGCTGGGCATGCCGACCCTGATCCTGCCCTCGGTTCAGGTCAACATGCGTGCCGGCCAGCTCCCTCCTGCCGAAGACAATGGCACGCGCTACCTGAAGATCCCGCTCGACGTGCTCTGAGGTGACACCATGGACTCGCTCAAACGTCTGACGCCCTTCATCGCCGTGGCGGTCCAGCTGCAGCCGGCCGACATGGGTACCTTAGCTGCCGCTGGATTCCGCAGCGTGATCAACAACCGGCCGGATGGTGAAGGCGAAGGCCAGCCCTCATCCGCCGAGATGCAAGCCGCAGCCGAGGCCAGCGGCCTGGAATATCACTACCTGCCAGTTCGCTCCGGTCAGATCAGCGATGATAATGTCAGTGCCTTTGGCGAGCTGCTCGACAGGGTGCGCGGCCCAGTGCTGGCCTTCTGCCGCACTGGCACCCGTTCAACCAGCCTGTGGGCCCTGAGCGAAGCTCATCACCTCGACCCACTGACGTTACTCGCCACAACCCGCGATGCTGGCTATGACCTTACAGGACTCGCCCCCCGACTGGAGGAACGCTGGCAGAAAGCGCCCCTCAGCGTGCCAAAGACCGACCTGACACCCACCCAGCGCTATGACGTGCTGGTAGTAGGTGGCGGCGCTGCTGGTTGCGCAGTCAGTGCCAGTTTGCTGAGACGAGAGCCCGGCCTGCGCATAGCAATTGTCGAGCCGCGTGAACAGCACTATTACCAGCCTGGCTTGACCCTGGTAGGCGGTGGCATATTCGACCGCGCTCGCACGGAGCGCCCCATGGCCCGCTGCATTCCTCGCGGCGCCCAATGGATTAAAGCCGCCGTTTCCGGCTTTGAGCCGGACCAGCAGCGTGTTGTTCTGGAAGACGGCAACCGCGTTGGCTACCGCACGCTAATCGTCTGCCCCGGGCTATCACTGCACTGGGAGGGCATCGAGGGACTCAAGGCAACCCTAGGCAAGCATGGCGTCACCTCGAACTACCAATTCGAGCTGGCCCCCTACACCTGGCAACTGGTACAGAATCTGCGCCAGGGAAGAGCTCTGTTCACCCAGCCACCCATGCCGATCAAATGCGCGGGCGCGCCCCAGAAGGCGATGTATCTCTCCTGCGACTGGTGGCTGAAGCAAGGTGTGCTGTCGAACATTGAGGTCGACTTCTGCTCCGCCGGTGCCGTGCTGTTCGGCGTACCCACCTTCGTGCCGCCGCTGATGCAGTATGTCGAGCGCTACGGCACCCACCTCAACTTCAATACAAACCTTCTGGCCGTCGACGGGCCGGGGCGCAAAGCCTGGTTCAGGCAGGTGGACGCCCAAGGCAACAGCCGGGAAATCGAGAAATCTTTCGACCTGCTGCATGTTGTACCCCCTCAGCGTGCCCCCGAATTCATCAGTCAGAGCCCACTGGCGAATGCTGACGGCTGGATCGAGGCTGATCATGAGACCCTGCGCCATCCACGCTTCGGCAATATCTTCAGTCTCGGCGATGTGTGCGCCGCACCCAACGCCAAGACCGCCGCCGCCGTGCGCAAACAGGCACCGGTAGTAGCCGAGAACGTGCTCTCCATACTGACAGGCAAAGGGCCCCGCGCTCTTTACGACGGCTATGGCTCATGCCCGCTGACGGTCGAGCGCGGCAAGGTCGTATTGGCCGAGTTTGGCTATGGCGGCAAGCTGCTACCGACCTTTCCGCTCGACCCAGCGGTACCCCGCCGCTTGGCCTGGGACCTGAAAGTGAAAATGATGCCCAGCATCTACTTCGACATGATGCTGCGCGGGCGCGAATGGCTGGCCGAGCCCAAGCGCCTGCCCCATGAGCCTCTGCCGGTGGAAGCATCTGCGGCCTGCGACTTTGGGCAGGAACCACGAAAATGAGCATCAGCCAATGGCTGCCCTGCCTGGAGTGGGGGCGGCATTATGATCGATCCCATGCGGCCCAGGATGGGCTGGCTGCACTCATAGTCACACTGATGCTGATCCCGCAGAGCCTGGCCTACGCCATGCTCGCGGGGCTTCCACCAGTCAGCGGCCTATACGCCAGCCTGCTGCCCCTGCTTCTCTACGCAGTGTTTGGTTCAAGCCGCACTCTGGCGGTCGGCCCAGTGGCCGTAGTTTCGCTGATGACCGCAGCCGCGCTGCAGCCACTGTTCCCTGAGGGAGGCCCTGCCTATGCAGGGGCCGCTCTCCTGCTGGCCCTGATGTCCGGCCTGATCCTGACCCTGATGGCATTTTTGCGTCTGGGCTTCATCGCCAACTTCCTCAGCCACCCCGTAATCTCGGGTTTCATCAGCGCTTCCGGCCTGCTGATTGCTATTGGCCAGGTCAAGCATCTGCTGGGCATCTCAGTATCCGGAGAAAACCTTCTGCAACTGGTTCCGGCTCTATTCAAGGCATTACCAACCACGCACTGGCCTACCCTGCTGATCGGCATCCTGAGCCTGGCCTGGCTGTGGTGGGCTCGGGCCCGCTTAAGGCCGCTCCTGCAAAGAATGGGTCTTTCTGCCCAAGCGGCCGGCAACCTGGCCAAGGCTGGACCTGTGCTGGCGATCATCCTCGCTATCCTGGCCGTCAAAGGGCTGCAGCTCGATCAGACTGGCGTCAAGGTGGTGGGTGCAATCCCGCAGGGGCTGCCAGGCTTGACGTTACCCTCGTTAGATCTGCACTTGGCGCTACAGCTGTTGCCGGCTGCATTGCTGATCAGCCTGGTTGGCTTCGTCGAGTCCGTTTCGGTTGGCCAGACGCTGGCTGCCAAGCAGCGCCAACGCATCGAGCCGGACAGCGAGCTATTGGGACTGGGTGCCGCCAATCTGGGCGCCGCACTGAGCGGTGGATTTCCAGTCACCGGAGGCTTTGCGCGCTCGGTAGTCAACCATGACGCCGGTGCACAGACGCCTATGGCTGGGGTATTCACCGCAGCAGGAATTGCTTTCAGCGCACTGTTACTAACACCGTTACTGCATGACCTTCCCCAAGCCGTGCTGGCTGCCACCATCATCGTCGCGGTGCTCAGCCTGGTCGACTTGGGCTCGCTCAAGCGTACCTGGCAGTACTCTCGGCAGGACGGCACGGCCCAGCTGGCCACACTCCTCGGCGTCCTGCTAATCGGCGTGGAGGCTGGCATCCTCATAGGTGTGGGCCTCTCGCTACTGCTGTTCTTGTATCGCACCAGCCGTCCTCATGTGGCGGTGGTTGGCCTGGTACCGGGCAGTGAGCACTTTCGCAATGTGCAACGCTTTGACGTGATCGAGGCCCCCAGTGTGCTGTCACTGCGAGTCGATGAAAGCCTCTACTTCCCCAACGCACGCTTTCTGGAGGAGCGCATCAGCGAGCTGATCGCTTCCCGCCCGCAGGTACGACATTTGGTGCTGATGTGCCCTGGGGTCAACTTGATCGATGCCAGTGCCCTGGACTCTCTAGAGACTATCGCCGAGCGCCTGCACACCGCCGGGGTACAACTGCACCTGTCAGAAGTCAAAGGGCCGGTCATGGATCAACTGCGCCGCTCGGACTTTCTAGATCGCTTCGGGGGGCAGGTTTTCATCAGCCAGTTCCAGGCTCTGAAAACCTTGGCGCCAGAACTGATCCACGGCTCCCTTGAGCACAGTCACTCACTCACAGCATCCGACAGGAGAACCCCATGAAGACCGCACACGACCTGGTGGAGGAAGCCCGCCAACACATCGACGAAGTCAGCCTGGATGCTGCCGAAATGCTGATGCGCGAAGCTGACGCTGTGATTGATGTACGCGAACCCGATGAGTACCAGGCAGGACATATTCCAGGTGCCATCAACATTCCACGTGGCCTGCTGGAGTTCAGGCTCAGCAATAGCCCTGAGCTGGCGGCCCGCGATCTGAATTTGATGCTGTACTGCAAGACCAGCGGCCGTGCTGCGCTGGCTGCTCGCAGCCTGGCAGATATGGGTTATCTGCAGGTCAGATCGATTCAGGGTGGCTACGACGCTTGGCAAGAAGCAGGTAAGCCCATCGCCCGCCCCACGCTCCCGCCTTTCGAATGACAAGGAGAACACGCATGAAAGCTCTAATCATTGCCACGCTGCTGGCTCTTGTAAGCCTGCCGGCCCTGGCTGATACAGACATCGGTGTCAGTGCTCAGGAGACCTACGCCAAACTGGGCCAAGGAGAGGCCAAGCTCCTGTTCATCGATGTCAGGGATCCGGTGGAAATCATGTTCGTGGGCTTCACCGATGCAGTAGACATCAATATTCCTTACCTGCTGGTGGACCGCACCACTTGGGATGATGAGCGGGGCTCCTACAAGGTGACGCAAAATCCTCGCTTCATCGAAGAAGTCCGCGCAGCACTCAAAGAGCGCGGCCTGAGTGCTGACGCCGAAATCATCACCATGTGCCGCTCCGGCAGCGAGCGCGGCAAGCCAAGTGCGGACTTCTTACGAGCCAATGGATTTCCCAATGCGCGTTATGTAATCGACGGCTTCCAGGGGCCTGCACTCAAGGAAGGACCGCAAGCTGGTTTCCGCCTGCAAGGCGGCTGGCAGAACAGCGGCCTGCCATGGAGCGCCAAGATGAACCCTCTCAAGATGTACCGTGCCAATAACAGTCTTTAATGGAGTTCGATCATGAAGAAAAACGTAGGTGGTATCGACAGGCTCATTCGCATTCTGGCTGGGGTGGCGCTCATCCTCTGGGCAGTACTGGGTGGCCCCATTTGGGCATGGATTGGCGTGCTGCCACTGGCCACTGGCGCCTTGAGCTGGTGCCCGGCGTATAGCCTTGTAGGTATCAAAACCTGCCCAAGGCAATAACTGAGGTTGAAACAGGATGCCTTGTGCTGAATAGCGAGTGCAGTAGAGGTGCTAGCGTCTCGGTTTCCACTGAGCAGAAACCAAGGGTCAATTTTTCACTCGTGCTAACACCCCTGCTGCAAATTTTTCCAGACAGATCACCACTCAGCCAAAAAAGGAAATGAAGATGGCAAGTAAGAAGATCAAGCCCATCGATATAGGCATCAGCAGCGCTGATCGCACAAAAATCGTCAAAGGCCTATCTGCCCTGTTGGCAGACAGTTACACGCTGTATCTGATGACTCACAATTTCCACTGGAACGTAACGGGCCCGCAGTTCAACGGCCTCCATCAGATGTTCATGCTGCAATACACCGAGCAGTGGAATGCACTGGACATGATCGCCGAGCGTATTCGCGCTCTGGGGCACCCCGCTCCGGGCACGTACAAGGAGTTCGTCAAGCTGGCATCCATCAAGGAAGTCGAAGGCGTGCCCAAAGCGGATGACATGGTTCGCCACCTCGTGGAGGCTCAGGAAGCGACGGCGCGCACTGCACGCAAGCTTTTCCCCACGGTGACAGCGGCCGATGATCAGCCCACTGCCGACCTGCTCACGCAGCGCTTGGAAGTCCACGAGAAGACTGCCTGGATGCTGCGCAGCCTGCTTGAGGAATAGCTCCCGGCGGATGCTTGGCTTTCCTGCAAGCGACTGATGCGCTTGTAGGAGAGCCTTGATACCAATTCCCGATACAGCCGTAGATGCTCGCCTTAAACAGCAAAGGGCTTTGACTCGAATCAAAACCCTAAAATACCCCCACGAGTATTCTTATCAGCAGGTAAATGATGGGGGCGTGAGGTTGAACTGAAGCACTTTTTTGCCGCCCAGATTCCTCCGGTGAACCAAAATGAGTAAAGCCGCCCCCCGATCACCCTGGCGCCTCCCGCTGGTACGGGAAATCACCGCGATCCTGCTGATCAAACTGGCCCTGCTGCTCGGCATCAAGGCCATCTGGTTCGACCAACCGACCCTGCCTGAAAACGGCACCGAACGCCTGGACAGCCATCTGTTCACCCGTCCTGCCACACCGTCTTCCCCCCTTGCCGAGGAGACCCCGAGATGATCTCGGAAACCGTCGTCGACCTGTCGCGTCTGCAATTCGCCATGACCGCGATGTACCACTTCC